>ERZ500997.395-NODE-395-length-12237-cov-4.372599_pt1 | contig 12237 bp, 23 predicted proteins | sample MGYA00248826_ERZ500997 | MGnify/ENA primary metagenome ERZ500997 (study PRJEB25958, sample SAMN03398524) | human skin metagenome | study: EMG produced TPA metagenomics assembly of the Human Skin Microbiome Metagenome (human skin metagenome) data set.
TCTTTCCCTACACGACGCTCTTCCGATCTCGATCACGAGGATGCTCTTGTGCCAGTTTCTGCTGTTGCCGATCAGGTCCGCAATCTCCCTGTCGTCCTTGATCCCTGACAGGTTCAAGAAGTTGATATCCCTGCCAGTAGCCGACGCCAGAGCATGAATCAGACTTGTCTTGCCTGTCCCCGGAGGACCTGTCAGGATGATACCTGTGTGCCACGGCAGCCCCTTACGTAGACAGTCTTCTCGGCTGTCATCAAAGTCAGACAGATGCTTGAGCAGACGATCCTTAATGTCGTCGTTCGTAAAGACTGATTCGATTGGCCGGTGGCTCAAGTAGCCATGATTGGCCCATGCATTGTAGCTGTTACGCTTGAGCTTAATCCTCTCGTCCAGCTTCCTAGACGACATGGTGCGACCCACTTCCTCACAGAACTTTTTGGCGGGTGTGTTCGAGCGTCCCACAAAACTGAGGGTGAGAGTCTCTTTGAACGACTCTGCCATGTTCTCTTCCTCAAGAGCACGTTCAACGATCACCAAGTGGCCTTCGTAAGCGCCCCAATGCTTGCCGTAGCCGATGCTCATGCCGAGGAACAGGTCCTCTTCTCTGGCTTCCTGCTCGCTCCACATGGTGACGTGGTCGTAAGCGAAGTCCCTTGACCACTTCTCATTGACGATCTTGTCACAGACAAGCTTGTTGACGTAGTAGTATTCATCCTGATCCGAGCGAAAGACTACATCATAGGTGACGAAATGTTTCACACTCGACCAAATCTTTGCAGGAATATTCCTAGCAGCATAAGTCAACGCAGTTGCAGGCGCAGCAACAAGTGCTGCCTGCATCATATCATTGGTCTGTAGATTAGTTATGAACCAGTCGATCATTGGTTATCCTTCCATCAGATAAGTCATAGTTTTTGTCCTATTGTCATCAGGTACATAACGATCACAAGTAGGTGGGCTGAAATCACATGCCCCCACCTGTCGGTCTTATCCTTTTGAATAAATGCTACAAGAACATTGAGTATGACAAAGAACCCAAGCAGATACATAGTAAACATTACGAAATTCCTTTCACATTAGCCATGACGCTCTGCGTCAGGTTTTCTTTCTTGACTACGATCTTCCTGACCTTCTGGTCTACGCTGTTGGCGTACTCAAGGAAGTAGATCAGCAGATGCTCATCCCGAGCCTCTCGCTCAGCCCTGCGGATAGCCTGACTGACATTCGAGTCGCTGTAGTCGAGCGACAGGAAGATGATGATCTTCGTCCTCTGCCAGTTCCAGCCGGTAGCAGCAACTGCCGGGGTGGCGCAGATGACATCAAGCTCGCCTGCCTGATACGCTTGGTCGATCTCCACACGTTTTGCGTGAGAGACACCGCCATGCATCACACCCACAGTCAGGCCCATATCACGAATGACCTGAGCAGCAGCCTCAACTTCCTCTGGCATCGAGCCGAACACGACGGTGCCGGGTTCGACTACGCCTTCGAGATACTGCTGTTTGGGGGTCTTTTCCTCGATGCCGAAGACGTGAGGACAGTTGATGATCTGCCGTGCTCTCATGGCAGCGACACCGGGGTTGGTGCCTTCGAGGAACATGTTGTCAAGCTCGACACAGGCCATCATTTCGAACTCTCGATATGCCTCAGCCATCTTGGGAGACATTTCAAGGTCGTCGATAACCTCGACCTGACGCTTCTCTTCACCGTGGACCTCACCCCACGTATGGAGAACGCCGTGCCTGTTGAAGATTTCTGTCACCTTCTCTTCGTTCACCCAATACAGCACGTTGCCATAGTCATCCTCGAAGCCTGCATGCTGAGCACGGAAGCCAGCATAGCTACCGTAGTATTGTGGTGCCACGATATGAATCGCAGTGAAGCAACTATCGAGTCGACCGTCAATGGGAGTGCCAGTGCAGTAGTAGAAACCGCTGGCGCGGTCCATGAGAGCGTAAAGCTCACGGCTAGCTTTACTGTTGTAAGTCTTGTAGCCTTCGTGGCCTTCATCGACTATGACTAGATCGATTTCAGGGTGATATTCAACCAGTTCTTCCCAATAGTTCTTGAGGAAGGTGAACCCAACGAGGAACACCTTGATGTTGTCGTCCTCGATGTAGTTGATGTAGCCAGTCTCCTGACAGGCTTCTGGGAAATTCTTCCGCTTGCGCGGGCCGAGAGTCTCGTCCACACGCTCGATCACCTTCACTTCCTCAGGCTTGAACCCCGAGAAGCGCAGGACCTCAAGCCGGTTCTTGTCGCGAAGGTGGTTCGGCTGAACGATGATCGTCTTTTTCTGTCGCTTGGACCAGTAATACCACGCAAGCGCACAGAACACCGGAGTCTTGCCAGTGCCCGGCTCCGAGAAGTTGAAACTGCGAGGGTTCTTGATAGCGACAGCCAAGTCTTGAATTTGGTAAGGACGTAGAGCGTTGGACATTACGGCTCCTAAGGTTCAGATTCAGATTAGATGACATATCAGGTGAGATTGGGGTATCTCACCTGATATGTCATGTGGTTTAGCTCCGAGAAGCTGAGGCGTTGAGTAGCATCAGAATCACTGCTGCCGCAAGCCAGTTCCAGAAAGTGAAGTCCAGACCCTCACCCTGAATCAGGGTGCCGACTGCCCACAGAAGCAGAGCCGGTCCCAAGATCAGGAAGTTTTGGTTGTCAACCCACCTTGTGCTTCCATCAGAAGCTGATCGCGCATCTTTTTCGCAGAAGATTCATCCCAACCTTCTGCTTTAGACAGCCTACCTAATCCATACGAGCCGTACTGATAGCCCTCTTCAAATGCTGCCTTAAGCATCAGGGCCTGTTGCTTAAGCTGTGTATCTTCACGCATCATACTTCCTCCGTTGGATAAAGGGTGTAAGTACCGTTACCATTATCTTCCCAGACAACGGCCTTCATCTTAGACCATTCTTCCTCTAGTTCAAGAGGCAGACGCAGCATCGCACTCCCTTGGGGATCACGATCTACCCATTGGTTGTAATAGGGACCTTGTCTCATTGAGATTTCCTTTCAGAGTTGGATGCCCCCGCAGGACTCGCACCTGCACCGCATGGGTTCAAAGGCCAGCAGGCTACTTTACAACAGGGGGCAGTAATTGGATGGGCGCGTGGGACTCGAACCCACACGCACGGATTTCAGAGACCCGCTGCCTTACCCGGTAGCACAACGCCCATCAAACTATTTTCCTGTCCTAACGTATTGCTCTCGTCGCTTCTGCGGACAGTAAACTCTATTCTTCTTTTCCCAAGTTCTCTTCCGTTCATTGGTGGAGGCAAACCTTTTGTGGGGTCTTGCTCCGTGAGCAGAGTTACAACTCTGATGACTAAAGGCGACATTGTCTAGGTCAAAATAGCGCCCCAGAGGGTCCTCACTATCCAACCAAGGTTTCTTATGTTCTATACTGAACGTCTCTCGGTCTAGGGGTTTTCCGCAACGGTAGCAGGTATGCCCCTCCTTAACCGCGAAGTGAAACAACAAATCTACTTTAAGTCTACTAGCAAATGGCGAAAGAATAATCCACGTAAACACAACGCCAACAATGCCAAACGGAGAGCCACTAAGCTACAGAGGACCCCGCCTTGGGCTGACCTACAAGCTATCAGAAGCTTCTACGAAAAATGCCCCGAAGGGCATCATGTTGACCATCATTACCCACTGCAAGGGGAAATCTGCAGCGGACTCCATGTCATTGAGAATCTAAGATACCTTCCGGCATCTGTGAATTACGCCAAACGTAATAAGATGCCGGAAGATTTCTTCAACTCCAAATCAGAACCGAAGACCTAGGCCAACAAGTCCTGAATGTTTCCCTACACTAGCCTCGAAATCGCTATAGCGATATTCGAGGCTGATAAACGTGTGGTCGCTGATGTTGACTTCGACACCGCCACCGACACGCAGGCCATCAAGCTCGCGGCTGAACACGTCACGATAGTTGGTGTAACCAGCTTCCACGTAAGGCATCACGTTGTCGAACGTGTAGCCGAGACGGGCCGAGGCACCAATCTCGCGTTCGTCCTGAAACACGTTGTCGACCGTTCCTTCCACACCAACGACAGCATCGCCGAGCGGAATGTTGACGCCTACATTAGCACCATACACGACGTCGGTGCTGTCAGGCAGCGAAGTCACGTCCTCAGTGCCCGCCGTAGCCGACACGTAGAGGCCACCAAACTCGTTCGCCAGTGCGGGCTGAACAAAGCCACACGAAGCGAGAACCAGAGTGGCAGCAGCAATAAGAGTACGCATATTCAAAATTCCTTCCTTGGTTGAACTTAGTCCCCGGATTCTGTTCAAAGGCTCCGGGTGGCCCGTGCATCTAGCCCTTAGGCTGCGATGCGAAGTGCAGTTTCCTGCTGGTTATCGTTGTCGTTTGACTTCGATTAGCTTTTCAAGGCAGCAACGCCTACAACCTCGCACCTGTCTCTCCGTTCCGTCGATTCCCTTTATGGCCCATATGGTGGACCATCCGAGATTTGAACTCGGGTCCGTGAACTTCAATTCAGTTGGTCAACAGCTATCTCTAAAAACTCCTTAAACTCAGCATCAGAGCAAGCCCCTTTACCGAGGTTGGCTGCGGTACAGGTGAACTGCACATTGCCTTTAGTGTATCCGATGTTGCAATCCTTACGGTCGAGAGAAGGATACAACAGCTTATTCGGCGTATTAAACGAGAGTGGGATACCTGTCAAGGCACATTTCGCATCTTGTTTATCCCACAAGGACATAAGATATTGAAGGTCAACGTCAAAATCCTTTTTGAACCGGGATTTTTCCCTCACTCGATTACGAACCCGGCGCATAATTTCAGCGAAAGGTTTTTCAAAAATAGAGTATTTTGTAGTTGCTAAACGAGAAGCAGCCGTAGCTGCCGCGTTGTCTCCCGTTCTAACTCTATTAAGATGCTCAATATTCTTTCTAGTTTTTGCCGCACAGTTCAATCCACAATAGAACACTCTATCGGGATTTTTGCCCCGCTGTCTCGTCCATTCTTTCTTTAGAACCTGAACGATGGAACCACAGGAGCCACATTTTTCATCTACAGTTTTCATGTAAACTACATAGAACTCTGCGGCTCCACCGTCAAATGAACCGATCTACACCATATGTCAATCCTCTCCGACAACTTTTATAAGGTTGCCCTGCCAACACCACCGGTGATCGGGGTACTTTTGCTTGAGGCGAGCGAACCGCATCACCGATGAGGAGAGTGCCATTTCGCTTTTGCACCTGAATATGGTCATTGTCTTATTCATCTTATCTGATTCATAGCCAGAGCCTTCAATAATTTCTCGACCGTTATAAGCAATACGACAGATGCCATAGTCAAACCGTTCAACTATCGAATGAGTTCTCCAGTCTACGAAAATGAACTGGACTGGAAGGTTGACGTCAACCCCCAACTTGTTCTTCTCGTGGTCGTAGTCAGCTACCAGCTTTACTTCTGCCATGCTGGCCGGGTAAACTTTGTTGTCGTCCTCGTCCAGATCATCATTCTCAGGAGTGACACCACCAAGCTTCTCACACAGGACCAGAGCCTCGTCGATATCCCCGACCTCGATGAAGATGTCTAGGTCCTTGGGTGGCACCCCGTGGTCCAAGTCCCTGAGTGCTCCACCAGCTAGGACAGCACTCGGACATTGCTGCTGCACTCTCTGCAACAGGTCCTTCCAACTCTGAGGAATATCCATATCAAATCCCCGTTGCTTGCCTTACCTCTTCGTAAATCTCATTACAGAGAGGAGTAGCTGCGAAATCACTGATGATATCCTCGTCGTTGCCCCAGATAAGAAGGAACCAGCGGTCGGATTCATCAATCTTGACAAGCATGTAGTCGCTTGCGTCTACGTTGCGAAGGATTTCATCTTTATCCCGGCTGTTGTCGAGAAAGGGTTCGTACTCGGCTTCGAGGCTGATCGAGTATCCTTTGGCAAGAATGGCTTCGACCAGCTTGTTTACGATCTGTGCTTCACTCATGAGAATCTTCCTTTCATTGATGGTTTGCCATGTTGATATTGAGAATATTGTTCTACTGATTCTGGGTATACCATCAAGACTGAACAACCTTGTACGACGAGACAGGTTCTGAACTCGTCCCCTCGATATTTGTATAGTCCTACAAACCCGTGGGAGTCTGGGTATTCCGGGCAATTGACTACTACCAGAGTGCCATCCTCGAATTTACGAGCCATCATTTCTCTCCTTCATAGGGGCGCAGCTTGTGCTTGTTCTCAAGCATACGCCAGATGTATGCGTCAGTTCCATCCATCCGGTAGAGACTTACGACCTCATCATAGTGTTCCCATGCGAACTCACGGAACCAGCCCGAAGTGATGCTGGTACAGACCTTTTCCAGAGCCTTCATGAAACTCCACTCGGAGTCAACCTTGAAGCGGTTGGGAATCTGCGACCTCTCTAGGGCAAGGACACAGGCTTCCTCGTAGACTCCATAAAGACGGGTCAGCTTGGAGACTGCGAAGAACTTTTCCTTTGACGAGAGAACTTCCTCTCCGTCCATTGCGTAATCCGTGTATGCAGGACTACCAAGCATCGCCACAGCTTCATGAATAGAATCATGATCGAACTCGTAAAATGAATCCTCAGGGTTAAAGAACTTAGCCTTGTTTTGCTTGAGGTTCGGATGCCCATAAGAATACGTCTCCTTCATGCGGCGCTTATAAAAAGCCTCATGCTCAGGCTGGATTACAGCACCAGCAGCCCGCATCTTTTGAATGTCCCGCATAGTCTTGAGGAAGTGAGGACTATTCTTTTTGTAGCGGTGAGACATCTTCAACATATACAGGATGTTGAGGCTTGGGACCCATGCCTCAACATACTTGTCGTAGATCGTATTCGGGTCCGAAAGAATAAGCTCAGCCAGTTCGAGACTGATGCTGTCGGGCCAGATAAGCTCGCAATCATAGATCACGTTGCATGAATTTTTAACAAACGCATGGTTGCTGTCCGAAATAGTAGGACGTTTTTCGGACCCGATATATTCCTGAAACTCAGGCAGAGTTGCCAGCAAGTCAATGTCCTTGGACTCTCGCCCAAGCAGTTCTTGAATAGGATAAGAGCCTAGAACGATCATGAGAATCTCCATAATGTAGCATATATGAGGCATTAACCCCGTTAATGCCTCATATATCGGTCAATTTAGCAGCCCCAACTGTTGCTGCTCATCCACTGGCCCTTAGTAGAGTCACCCCACATAGTAGACCCGTGGCCTTCACCCCATTCATCAACAAATTCATCATTGTTGGGGTAATATTCCAGACCACCCGAGCCGTAATTTTGAGCGAAAGGAGCGTCTCCAAGCTCAAACTTGACCGCTTCTTCGTCGGCAATCTTCATACCTTCGAGGGTCAGGGCCTTGATCTGTTCCTGAATCTCGCTCAGGCGCTTGATGTTTGCTTCGTTAGCCATTAGTCACACTCCGATGAAGATGTAAGCCATCCATGTTGCTGATAGTAATCATAATATTCGCACTTCCGCCGTTCTTCTGCCTCAGCGCTGTCCTTAGGAACATAACGATAGCCACCCATGCCATATTCGCGGGCGAAAGTTGTCCCGCCAAGATTGAAAGTAACCTTCTGTTCCTCGGCAATCCTCTTGCCCTCTTGAATGAGGCGTTCGATTTCATCTGAAATCTGAGTGAGGCGCTCGATTTGCTTTTGGTCAGCCATGTTGTTTCTCCTTACCAGCACTTCTGCGAAGTATGCCAATCATCGTCGTCATAGTCATCCATGCAGCCAGAGTCATGCCAATCGTCACCTTCGGTGTCGCGTTCACTCTCAAGTTCAGCTACTCGCATGGTGAGGGAGGCAACCGCGCTACGCAGCCGTTCCAGTTCAGCGTCCTTATCCATTTCCGTTCTCCTTTTCTAGAATCTTACTTCGCCTTCACCTTGACAGTCGGTGCCTGACCCCGAGTGACCTTCTCAGTCTTGGAGACGACACCCTGCTTGATCAGGTTGGCCTGCACACGCTCGTCCTGAGCCATGAAGCCGTTGATGTCAAGAGCGAACGTGAACTGACCCGTGTGGCGGTCAGTCGTCTCACGGGTAACGGTCACAGTCGCCGTGGTGAGTTCGATGGTGGCCCCGCCAGTGCCCACCTGATCGACCAAGTTCTGCTTGAGGGTCTTGAGGCGCTCACTGTCTGCCTTGATGCGAGCATCGAGAGTTGCGATTTCGAGAGCGAGAGCGTCTTGCGTAGTCATTGTGAATTCTCCTGTTCGATTTGAGTTCCTAGTTCATTGTAGATACGCTGACTAATACGAGGATATTCTGTAGAAGCAGCAAGCGTAGGTAGTCTATTCTCCCGAGCGAAGGCCCGAGTTAGTGGAAGGTCGCTATGACGCAGTTCCTGCATCAGCGTCCAATAGGTCAATGCGTCTTTCATTAGACTCATAGGCTAGTGTCCTTTCTTGACAAAATTTCTATTTGTGATACATTTTTCCTATGATAGCTACTTCCAGAAAGCAAGCCAAACATTTTAACCTTCCTAGGTTCAATACTGGTCGTCCTTGCTCTAAGCAGCATCTTTCGGACAGGTATACCTCTAATGGCGCTTGTGTGCAATGTAGCAATGACCAAGCTTATGCTTACCGCTCCGAGCGCCCAGATTGGTTTTCCTCATATAAAGTTAAGTGGTACAAGGAAAACAGACAAGCTAAGATTTTACAATCTAGACAGTGGCAAAAAGATAACCCAAAAACTCACGCCGCATACAAAGCCAAACGTCGTGCTGATAAACTCTCTGCTACCCCTCCGTGGGCTGACTTAGAGAGGATTAAGAGGTTTTATCAAAACTGCCCTGAGGGCTATCATGTAGATCACATAATACCACTACAGCATCCGCTCATATGTGGTCTACATGTTTCAGAAAATCTTCAATATCTCACGGCGGAAGAGAACATGAAGAAAGGCAATAGGTTCATTCCAGAGTTAGCCTCCTTCCCTCACCAGCCCAAGTAAGGGTTCGCTCTATTTGTGAGAGAGTCCAATCATGGTTGAACGGTCTGCGTTCGGCTCTATAGGACTCTCTCAGATTTAGACCAGTGATTTCACCGATCTGCTCCCGCGTCAAGCCCTTTTCGGACATGTTACTGACTATGGCTCCGAGCTTTGCTCGTAGGGCGTCCGTGTTTTCAGTCAGTCCATAAGGGCGAGACATACGAGGCTTTGGGTTATAACCCTTAGGCAGCACCCTGCGGATTGCTACAGGATGCCGACCAAGGATCACAGCAATATCTTCGGCAGCTATTCTTTCTTTAATCAAATCATCAAAAGTTGACAATGTCAATCCCCTAAATTATAAGACTGCAATGTCCTACGAAATCACCAGAAAAGAAGCTCTAAGCAGAGGTCTAAAAGAGTATTTCACTGGAAAGCCCTGCAAGCATGGGCACATTTCTCCTCGAAGAGTTGATAATAGGTGTTGTGTCAAATGCTCGCTCAAGTCATCTAGGAAGTGGAAAAGAGAGAACATAGACCAAATATCCTCATACCAAAAATCGTGGAGAAAACAAAACTCTGAACACTGCAAAAGTTACGACTCAAAAAGATACTACTCGAATTTACAGTATCATTCTGAGAAGAACAAAAAATGGTCCAGAGAGAATCCTGAAAAAGTCAGAGCCAAGAATGCTAAGCGTCGAGCGATCAAAGCCTCTGCTATTCCTCCTTGGGCAAATCTAGAGAAAATCAAAGAGTTCTACCAGAATTGCCCTGAGGGCTATCATGTAGACCACATAGTGCCATTGCAGCACCCGCTTGTATGTGGTCTACACGTTTCAGAAAATCTTCAATATCTCACAGCGGAAGAGAATTTGAAGAAAGGCAATTCATTCAAAGAAGAATGGTGAAGCCACTATCGTCGCTTCGAGCCTTACCTTTAGCCTTAAGGCCGACAATTACCGGGGAAGGGTCTTGAGGACGATAATCATGAATGTCCCCATCAATAACCTCATAACCTAAATATTTGCTCGGCAGCTTCCCTTGGAAAACTACTGCAACATTGGTCCCAGCTTCAAGCATAGCCAGAGCGTGTTTCTGATTTTCCTCATTTAGACTGAATGTGAGGTGATAATTATCAGGTAGATTCTTACGATTATACCTCTTGGTGTAATCGTATACCTGAATATCTGAAAACAGGTCCAAGACCGTGCTATTTTGGCTACTCAGATTGACTCGTTCTCCAACCCAAGGCCATAGGTTAAATTTGGTTTTTTCCCAAACTATGTCGCTTGTCCCATTAAGACGAAATGCAGGCTCCATCTTCTGCTTCGCAGCCGACTCGATATGCTTGGCCATTTCCAGCACCAGCAGGTTCATGAAGGCTTCCCGGTGCTCGAAGAACGCCTTGGTCCGCTTGATGCGGGCTTCGTTCTTGTTGGCCAAGTATGCCGGGTTTCCTGCTGTATGCAGACACGCTGCCGTACAGCCTGCCGACCGCATCGGGCACACTTCATAGCCAGACAGATCAGCCGGTGCCAAATGCAGCACCCCCGTCAGGATACCAAGCTTTTCAGACTTGGCGACCTTGGGGTTTGCTCGCTCATTTGTCAGGAGCGAGTTCACGTTCAGATGCTTTTTGAGTTGAGTTAGATTAGATGGTTGGGTCATAATAAGGCGTGATCCTTTCTGCTAAAGATTTAGGAACATAGAGAGTTTCTCCCTTCGCAATATGCACACTATACGAAAGCTCTCGTTCATGCTTAATCGTGAATACTGTTCCTTTTTCAAATTCTCCATAATCTTCTGTCAGCTTTACATAGCCTGATGTAAGCTTTGGCTTTGCAGGTTCCTGACAACTATACGTACCATCAGGGAGGGCATGGCCCATCATGCCGGTGCGCTTGCCACATAGGTGGCACCAATAGTCACTCATGAATAAACCTCCAGTTGCTGATGAGAAAGTCCTCGGCTTCGGCCTCACTCTTGAACCACAGTTCGCCCATGAGCGGCCAGTTGAAAGTAACTTTCCAGTTACCTTTCCAGTTGTCTACCTTGGATACATACCCTGCCGGGTTCCATCGATACTCAGATGGTCGACCATCTGCGAATCTTACTTCACGTTCCAGCCACAGGTGCAGACGCCATACTTTGCCTCTACTACTCCAGTTCCAGCGAGCAGCAAATACCGTCCCATTCTGCTTGTCCAGAAGCTGAATGTCTTTCAGGTGCCCACGCAGACCATTCTGGCCCGTATATTTGCCCTCTTGGGGAAGATCAAGGTGCATTTTGCTTCTCCTTCCGATTGAGATGTTCTCGGGTGCGGTCGGTGATGAGAGCCATGAGGCGCAGGCACATATCCAGTGGCGCATTCAGCATGAACTCGTCAAGTTCAACCCGCCCCTCGGCAACTTCGGCCCTGAATTGAGCATATACCTGCTCTTCCTCAGACGGTTGCGGCCTTGGTGAAGCTGGAGGGACGGGCGAGGATGATGCAGGAGAAGGGACAACCTGCTCACCCTGTAACTGGTTGAGGAACTCTAGCAGAGCCTCTTTCGGGTTAGTGGGGACCTCGACAATCTCGTAGTCCTCACCATCAATTTGATCAGCTTGCCGTCCTACGAAGAGGCCGGTCGTTTTCGAGCGATACGTTTTCATCTTGGAACCTCCAATTTGACAGATTTCAGATTTTGAGTTATTATTCGGGACGAGTGCTGGTAACACTCGTCCCTATCATAATGCAAAAGGACCTTGCACCATGACTACAGAAATTATTACTCGACAGCAAGCTCTTCGTCAAGGGCTGACTCATTATTTTACGGGCAAACCTTGTAAAAAAGGACATACTGATCTTCGGTATGCTTCTGACAGGTCTTGTGTAAAGTGTTGTAAAATTTCAGCAAACTCTCGTAGGAAGCTAAACCCTCAATCTCACTCCGAAGCTGCGTCTCGATGGAGACATAGAAATCCAGAAAAGTGTCAAGCTTATCGAGACAAGAATAGAGGGCGTCAAAAACTTCATTCAAAAAATTGGCAGAAAAACAACCCAGAAAAATCCAAAGCTAGAACAGCTAGACGTAGGGCAGCTAAACTTCAAGCTATTCCACCTTGGGCAGACCTAGAGAAAATCAAAGAGTTCTATCAGAACTGTTCAGAAGGACATCATGTAGACCACATAGTGCCCTTACAGCACCCGCTTGTATGTGGCCTACACGTTTCAGAAAATCTTCAATATCTCACAGCGGAAGAGATCGGAAGAGCACACGTCC
>ERZ500997.396-NODE-396-length-12232-cov-7.418740_pt1 | contig 12232 bp, 10 predicted proteins | sample MGYA00248826_ERZ500997 | MGnify/ENA primary metagenome ERZ500997 (study PRJEB25958, sample SAMN03398524) | human skin metagenome | study: EMG produced TPA metagenomics assembly of the Human Skin Microbiome Metagenome (human skin metagenome) data set.
GTTCAATGATCATATTTATTTTTTAAAGATCTTACATAATGGAATCTAAAACAAATGATGAAGAACAATCAAAAACAACAATAATCATCAATAATGATTCGAATACTGTTGAAGAACAATCATCAACTATAGTTATGAAAATTAGTGAAGATCATGTTGATTCTACTATGAAAGATGATGATGATAATAATCAAGAATGTAAAGATGAAGATCGTAATAGTGATGATGCAACCGATGAAAATAAACAACAAAATGAAGAAATCGGTAAAGATGAACCAGAATCAAATAAAAACGATATTGAAGATGAAGAACAGAATATTGATGAAGAAATGGCCTCTGATGACGACGCAAATGATGATGATAATGAAGTAAAAACAAGAAGAAGTTCACGAGCTTCAACAACAACTAGCAATAATAATAAAGATAGTCTGGCTTCCACAATGAAACAAGAACTACCATCATCATCAACACCATCTGAAAAAAGAGGGAGAAAAAGAAAATCATTATCATCGACCGAATCACCTGCATCTAAATTGCCTAAATATGAATTCATTCCGATTAGTTTGGCAGCGCAAACCATCGTATTACCCGATGATCCTAAATATATTTTTGATCGTCAAAAATTGATCAATGTTCCACCCAAAGATGGATGTATATCTGTCGGTGATCTTATTTGGGCTAAAATGCAAGGATATCCATGGTGGCCATGTATGGTTACTGTTGATCCATGTACTGGCAGTCATAACCGTGTTTCACGTTCGTATCTTTTTGTGACAAGTTAATTTGTTTACTAATGATTTGTTTTTCCTTTCATTAATAAATAGGTACAACATTCAAAACTGAATATCATGTTCAATATTTTGGACCGGATCCATCTCGTAGCTATGCTAGTGAAAGCAATATTATTCCATTCAAAGGATATCAAGAATTTCGAGATAAAATCGAAGAAGAATTAAAGGATTTGGATAAAAAGAAACGTGCAAAATCTGAACAAAAATATATTGTCCGTGCTTCATTGCTCAAAAAATGGAATCAATCCATTTCGGAAGCAGAAGTAGCGATGGACTTGAATCGCTTGGATCGTCTTGAATTATTAAATTTTAATTACATCAGTCACTCAAACAATGCGCTATTAACAAATCGTCAACAACAAAAAAGTCGAGTTATTACGGCAACACCAAAAAAAGTTTCTCAACAAAATTCGGGCAAACATTCTACGAAAAAAAACAATGAAGATGTCTATGCATTTGATGATGATGATGCATTTGGCGATAGTACATTGCCCACTGGATTTGTGTTCCGAAAACGTCTACCAAAAGGTGATTTTAATATTTACGTAAAACGTCATCTTGAAGAAGAAATTGAAAAGAATCCAGATCTTAGTAAATCAGAAGTGATTAAAAAACTTAAAGAAAAATGGTCTGGCTTAGATGAGGCTATTCGTTCGATTTATGTGGAACGAAAAGCTATCTATGAAGATGAATCAAATATGTTGGTTGCAAAACGTTCGAATTTCGATGATGATTATTATGATGATTCAGATTATGATTACAATGATAGTGGTTCTGATCGAAATGGATTTGGTTGTGATGATGATCAAAGTGGTGAACCATTTGATAATGATAAAAAATCGTCTACCACGACCAACATTAAAGTAAAATCTCGGCGAACAAAATCGCGTAAATCGGAAAAATTATTCGATAAAATAAAAAATCAAGACAGTTCGACAGATAACATAGATAATGAAGAAGAAATTGTCAATAATGATGATATTAAAATGGACGATAACGATAAAAATTCAATTGTCGACAATATTGAAGAAGATGTAAAACCTCAACCGATTGAAACTGTGAAGAAAACTCCTGGTCGAAAACCACGCAGTTCTGTTAGCAACGATAAAAAACAATCTGATCTCAATGAAAGCAAACAGAATGATTCTGAACAAATAAAAATGAAATCTTTATCCAAATCAAATGATGAAAATCCAGACAGTTCAACGAAAAAGAAACGAAAGTCTTCCATACAGAATTCAGATACACCAAAATCTATTGCTTCTGAGAAAAAGAAATCTGTGGTTAGTTCATCAAAATTATCCGAATCGAATTCCTTGATAGAGAAAAGATTATGTTTTGAATTTGATCAGGTTGATGAAGATGATAGTACACAAAGCGATGCTAGCGAAAAACCGAAAAAGATTAAACCTGTAAGACCTTTTTGCCATCATTGTGGTGAAGAAGTGAAAAAAGATGATAAATTAGTTGCATGCAAAGGTGAATGCGAACGAATGTATCATCTTAAATGTGACAAATATACACGAATGATTGCTCTTGATGATGGCGATTATATTTGTGATGAATGTCAAATTGGTAAATATTTCAAATTTTCTTCATTAATATTTCGATGTTATACGATTATTATTTTCTATTACTTAGGTAAATACAGATGTTTTGCTTGCAAAAATCCTGATGATTTGGATACGCAAAAATGTGAAGATAAACGTTGTAAAAAATATTATCATTTATCCTGTCTGGAACATTACTATCCGATTCGTGTGAATGAACAATCAAATACATTCATATGTCCATTGCACAGTTGTATAACATGTCATTTATTGACTATGGATGATGATGAATATCGTCAAAATAATCGAAAATTGATGAAATGTATTTTATGTCCGGTTGCATATCATGCTAATGAGATTTGTATCGGTGCTGGTACGATGCAATTGCCAGATGCTCATATAATTTGTCAAGATCATTATGAAGATTTTAATACGAATCGTAATAATCGTCATATTAATGTCAACTATTGTATGGCCTGTATAAAAGGTTTGGTCAATGTTTTTTGTCTATAGTTTTCTTCTATTTATACCTTTTAATTTAATTAAATAGTTGGCAATTTAATCTGTTGTGAACGATGTCCAGCAGCATTTCATGAAGAATGCCTTGAATATAAATTTGATCATGAAAAAAATTTCTATTGTCAAAATTGTTTAACTCATAAACATTTACATTATGGCGAAATTGTATGGGTCAAATTGGGTCAATATCGTTGGTGGCCGGGTCGAATTATCCATCCAAATCAACTACCAGATAACGTGTCAAACATAAGGCATAGTGATGGTGAATTTCCCGTTTATTTTTATGGTTCACATGATTATTATTGGGTGAATAAAGGCCGTACTTTTCTTTATATGGAAGGCGATAATAAACTTCTCACTTCGAATTCTGTCAGTAAAAATAGCAGTAAACTTATCAAGTCATTTAATATAGGTAAAATTAGTAACATGTTTTATAAAATATCAATGATGTTAATTGAAATTGTTTTGAAATAGCAATTAGAGAAGCTTCCGAAGAATTCGAAAAATGGAAAGCAGATAAAGCGACTAAAAATCTTTCCCAGATAGCCAACAAACCTCCTCCATACCATCACATTTCGGTAAATTGTTTTAGCCTGAAATTAATGACCACTTATGTAATTCTAATCCGTTTTGAGCAGACAAATCGTTATGTATCAAAAAGTAACAATAATAATAATGAATCAAATTATCATGTTTGTGATTGTAAACCGGAAAATCCTTGTGGTGATAGTCACAATTGCTTAAATCGAATAAGCTTGATCGAATGTGATCCAAAAAAATGTCCGACTGGTGAAAAATGCCAAAATCAACGATTTCGTAGATTAGAATATGTAAAATGTCGACCATTTCGAACAGCAAATGCCGGATGGGGCCTTAAAACATTGGAAGATATTGAAAAGGATCGTTTTGTCATTGAATATTGTGGTGAAGTTATTGACGAAAAAGAATGTCGTCGACGTTTGGAAACCAAGACCAACAAAAATTTTTACTTCCTCACTTTGGACAGAGATAATATCATTGATGCCGGACCAAAAGGAAATCTGGCTCGTTTTATGAATCATTCATGTGATCCAAATTGTGTCACCCAAAAATGGATGGTTAATGGTGTCACTCGTTGTGGAATATTTGCACTCAAAGACATTCCTGCCGGTATGATTGACTTATTCACGATTATGAACAGATCTTGATTATTGTCTTTTTTTCTAGGAACTGAATTAACATTCAATTATAATCTCGATTGTTATGGTTACGAACAAATGGAATGCAAATGTGGTACAGAAAAATGTACTGGTTTTATTGGTGGAAGCCGTCCAAATGGAAACGGTTCTAACGGAAACAAAAACGGCAAACGAATGACCAATGGATCTTCATCTACGACAATAGTATCTAATTCAAAAAATGGTAATGGAGCCAAATCATCGAATGGTAATAACAATGGAAACAAGAGTAAGCAAGAAATAAATGAATCAAATGAACAAAATCCAAAAGCCGATGAAACTGGCAATGAACAAACATTAGAAATGGTGCATGAAAATGTTTGTTTTAAATGTGGCGAAAATGCCTCTTTGGATGATTCCAATTCGGTCATTCATTGTAATCACCGTGAATCAAATTGCACCAAAACTTATCATTTAAAATGTCTTAAAAAATCTGATAAATCTGATCTGATTGGCAATGCTGATGATAATGACATTGATATTGGTGTCGGTCTCGATCCGAATAGATGGATCTGTCCAAGGCACATCTGCATGAAAAGCCGACCACCAGATAATTGTTGTAATGAACCTGCTTTTCTATTCTGTTCGGTTTGTCCTAATTCACTTTGCAAACAGCATGCTTCCACTATGTCAGATGTAAGATTTTATTTCATTGATTTTTCTGTTTTTCATTTATTTTTATCCCAAAAAATTTCCGTTTATTTGAATGATTCCTTTCTGCACTAATTTCAATTTGTTTGGCAATTCACTATGTGATTCTAATCTTGTTTTTTTTTATCTTCACAGAATCTTCAACTTCCTGATAATCAATTTCTTTGTGGTGATCATCGTATTAGTGATGTTGAAGGTGGCCTTATCGTTGAAAATGAACTCATTGATAACAATGAAGATGAAGTAGAAGAGTTGAATGGTGTTAGAGAATAATCATCACATCGACAATGTTGTTGACATAAAATTTTCATTCATTTCAATCTTTTTCGATTATCAAAAACATAAATTCAGATGAGAAAACGAGAAACGTTCAAGACTATTCAATCATTCAATATTTTGTATCATATTAAATTAGATAAATGTTCATCAAATCTATCTTTCCTTAAATATCTTTATTTACGATTAATGTTAACGGTACTTTTCTCTTTTGCCCACAAAAAAATGAATTTCGTTTAATTTTATTATCATTGTTTGACAAAACACAAAGAAAAAAATCTAAACTTTATTTGTCATTTCATATGGTTTCATCTTACATATTTTTCGCTTTTCTCTCCACATTCACACTCACATTAATTTAATAATAAGTGTGTTTATTATTTTGAAAAAAAATTCATATCGTAAATTAATAATCAATATTTTTCATTAATATAATAAAAATTTTACGTCAAACACACTCATTTTAAAATCGTTTTTGACGATAACCAGAATTGAAATTATTCGCCACTCAATTGTTCATACAATTTTGGTACATAATCATCCCATTCAGCTTGATAAAAATTACCAGCAATTGGTTCGCCTAAATTGTATTTTTTGGCGAATTCACGAATTTTGAACTGTTTATTAAAAAGAATGTTAGATATTGATAAGAATAATCTCTTAGTTTGAGCTTACATTAGCACGTCCTTCGCCACTTCGATTTGTCAAACGTTTTTCATCGGGTGTAATTTTACCCGGTTGTTTGTAGATGACCAATACGTAGCGATGCAAACCAGTACCTTTTGGAGGGCCTGAACCAACGTATTCAGAAAGTGTTTCACCTTTTGCAATATCACTTCCAGGCACATTGACAACCAACCAATGATGCCATTCCCGGTATTTAGGTTGTTGACGGCTTGGAGCATCAGGATCTGTCATGCAAACAGTGTAAAGTGTATCTGACTCAGCTGGCCATTTAACTGAAATGGGCACATGTTGTACTTGAGTTGGTGTCAACTCATTTCCCAATTTCATCTCGACACCCGAGCTAAATTTAACCTAATGAATATAATTTGATTAAATTAAGATAAGTATAAGTATCCAAAAAACAAACCTCAGCTACATGCAATGGTACAGTGTCTATGACATCCTTAACAACTTGATGCTGTTCCATGGTTCGACGTAATGCAACTTCGCTTATATTTCGGAATTGTGTTTGAAGAGTATTACTAAAGAAATAATATAAACCAATTAGTGAACAATGTTTATAAGCGAGCACGTTAAAGAATCTATTAATATAGAAATGATTGAGTGTTTATGTGTATGCCCGCTAATTACCAATGACAACGTTAAAGTAATCAATTTATCAGAAAATAACAAATAAACACTTTTTCTAACAGTATTTATCGAATGATGATGATGATAAGTTTTTGCAGCAACAGAAAAAACAATCGATTTTTTCTCGAATAATCTATCGATTCAATCGCTTTACTGAAATTGAAAATTTATTAAACTTTCTTTTTTTTTACTTAATCTAAAATAAAAAGGATGAATTCTTTTTCATGTTTTACGAATAGATTCAAAAGAAATAGTTTCTTTAGACAATTATTGATTGTAAAATTTATAAAATTAAATAAAAAATATATAATATTTATACTTACTTGATAGCAAATGTTGAAGGAATAGTCTGGACCAAAATGGGACTAATTTTGGTAACACATGCAATGGTCGATGTCCGAATGACCCAAGGTAAAAAAGAACGAGTGGCAAGCATTTGTGATTTTTTTATTGTTATTTGCAAAAGAAAAAAATATTGATTAATCAATAACAACTGTGTTTGAGGGGGGAGCTACGACGTAAACGCGTTCGAAGAATTTTGGACGAGCAAATTTCAATGTGCCTTTTTATTAAATCAAATACGTAGACCATTCACAAAAGTAATGAAATGATGAAAACAAAATTAACTGGTATTTTGTTGTTATTATTAAATCATTTAATTATTGAATCAAAAAGAAAATGATTATTGGATCATAATGATACGAAGAAAATTATTTCTTCGATTTATTTGCCTAGTCGTTTGCGTAACTCTGTTATGGATGTATCTACCATCTTATGTGCCATTAAATCATCAACAACATCGGGAACTTTCGAAACGAAAATCAAATTCAAGTGCAGATGATTTATTTGATTTTAATCTTTTACGCGATATAATTGAATCAAATGATGAGCAACATTTGGATGAAAATAAATTTAATCCATTAACGGATGATAATTTAGTTATCATTGTTCAAGTTCATAAACGTTTAAAATATCTACAAAATTTAATTGATTCACTTTCAAAAGTGAAATTCATTGAAGAAACTTTGATCATATTTAGCCATGATTTAATGGATGAAGAGATAAATAATTCAATCAGGAGAATAGATTTTGCCAAAATCAAACAAATTTTTTTCCCATTTTCTACACTAATCTGGCATAATACATTTCCAGGTCAATCTTTCAATGACTGTCCTCGTGATATAGGAAAGAAAAAGTATGATTTCTTTTTTATTGATTGAACGAAATTATATTCCAAATATATTTTCTACATTAGAGCATTGGAAATTAATTGCGATAATGCCGATCAACCGGATAGTTATGGACATTATCGCGAATCAAATGTTACTCAGACTAAACATCATTGGTGGTGGAAATTATGGTATGTTATGGAACATTTACCACAAACAAAAGAACATCATGGAGATTTTCTATTCATCGAAGAAGACCACTATGTCAGTCCAGATTTAATTCATCGTTGGAAATTGATGAAATTATCACGAAAGTAAAATGGCAAAAATTTGATTAGTATTTGGTTTTTAATCTCATAGTATTTTGTTCATTTCGCTAGAGATCTAAAAGAATCCGATACAGTGGTTGATATTTTAACTATGGGCAATTATGAATTCAATGTACAAAAACCGATAAAGAATATACAAGCTGAAATGAAAAAATTGAATCTAACAAATTGGTTTTCAAGTAAACACAATATGGCATTCACCATTGATCGTGCACTTTGGTCTCGAATCAAATCATGTCAATTTGAGTTTTGTTCGTTTGATGATTACAATTGGGATTGGTCATTGCAGCATATAATCAATGTCTGTTTGAAACAAAAACTTCGTACTCTAGTCACTGTCGTTCCAAGGTATTTCAAGAGAATGATACTCAAATAAAATTATCTAATCGAGATTTTTATCATTGTTTAAAAAAAAGAGTATTCCATGCGGGAACTTGTGGCGGCCTGCACCATAAAAAGAAACAATGTGATGAAAATTCAGAGGCAAATAAATTGAAGAAATTTTTTGAAAAAAATCATGAATATCAATTTATTGATGAAGTTCGAATTGAAAAACATACCAGTGGATATAAACGGATTATGAATAATGGCGGATGGAGTGATCGACGAGATCATCAATTATGTCAGCAATATCAGCTACCAGTTTTACAGATTTTTCATCGAAATCAATATTTCTATAAATTGTTGGAAAATAATTTGTACAAACTTGATAAAAAAAATGATAAACTCTCAAGTGATGAATGAACTGCCATCGGAAAATTGACAGAAAATTCTTTCTCATCAACGAGAAAGTTTCCATTAACCATGTGATCCTTGATATTTTTTTTTTATAATTTTTGTTAAATAATTAATTTTTTAAAATAAAATTATGACATTGTTGACTTATACCAATCGATTATTATTCTATATTCAATGTAGACAATCACGTCATTCTGTTGCTGAATTTCGTAAACGAAAAATATTGCTAAATGAATATCGTATCGATAGAACATCGAATGAGAATGAAAATGTATATAAAAAACTTGAATCACCATTGAATGAATTGGTTCCTGTAACACCAAGAAAAACATCCATAACAATCGATGTACTTGATAAAGAAACCTATTCTCAATTATCCGAATGGCGTCAACAGAATCTGGTTCGTCGTGCTCGACGAGTTTTACCGTTACCAATTTCGTTGACAACTGATGATAAACTTGGTTATAGGTGGAAACAACAATATATAAAATCATTGAAAAAACGAAATATTTTAGCTTCAAGAAACCGTAATTCTCATGAATTAGTCCCGGATTTTGTTCGGTTGATGAACGATGCAAATGAAGAATTATTAAAAGAAAAATTTCCTGAAATTTATGAAAAATTCAAATCACTTTGTCAAACAAGTGATAACAATTCTAACGAACTAGTTAATGTCGATAAACCAGCATATTTTCCGTTTTCACAAACTTTGAAATCCAATGAATCGTTGAATTTGAATGAAAAGCCTCATTCGGAAGTAGGATTTAATGATGATGAATATGAGAATTTTCTCAAACACAATGAACTTTTACAATTTTTAGCTTCAAACATAAAATCCGGTCCATTTTCAGAGTATGAACCCGAAATTCGAAATTGGGCATCACAACTTTGGCTACGAAATTATGGAAATTCTGATCCATCAATAGCACCCAGTAAAGTTCCATGCAATGGATGTGGTGCCCATCTACATTGTACTTCACCGAATATTCCGGGCTTTATGCCAGTGCAAAAATTCACACTGTTCAATGAAAAAGAACTTGAATCTCAACGATGTCAACGTTGTGAATTTTTAACAAAATATAATGTTTCATTAAACGTGACCGTTTCCGATGAAGAATATCCTAATCTAATTGCCAAGATAAATTCAAATAAATCATTGGTTATCATTCTAGTCGATTTACTTGATTTTCCATGTAGTGTATGGCCTGGTATTGTTAATTTGATTGGTGAAAAACATTTAATTTATATTGTGGGTAATAAAGTCGATCTATTACCAAAAGATGATCGATTTTATTTAGAAAGAATTAAAAAATCATTGAAAGAATCACTGAAATCTACACACATTAGTCGTGAAGCTAAAATTCGTGATGTTAGTCTAATAAGTGCCAAAACTGGTTTTGGTGTCGATAATCTTGTTACGAAATTATTACGAGATTTAAAATCTGGCCAAGATATTTATCTGATTGGCTGTACGAATGCCGGAAAATCAACATTATTCAATGTTTTAATGCAATCAGATTTATGTGCCTTAACTGATGATCAAGATTTAATGCAACGAGCAACAACATCGATATGGCCTGGTACAACACTTAATTTACTTAAATTTCCAATAAGAAAAATGAAAGGTTGGGAAATGCAAATGCGATTGAATCGGCTAAATATACTGGAGAAACAAGATATTGCTGAAAATATTCTAACAAAAAATCTACGTCGACAATCACAAATTCGTTATGCACATTTAGCCGAACGTATTAATACTGATATATCAACAACAACACCATTTTTAATGGAGAATAATCATCCTCTTATACGAACGGTTCGGAATCGAGGAAAAAGGCCATTCGAATCAAAGAAAAATGATTTATCGAAATTGAATTATCTTAATGATACGCCTGGTGTTATTTATAAAGATCAGTTATTAAATCTTTTAACAACTGAAGAATTATTGCGAACTATACCACGCGAAGTAATTACACCGCGTACATATACATTACGACCTGGACAAACATTGTTTATCGGTGGTTTAGCTCGTATCGATTTAACAAATGCTCGCCAAAATATTTGGCTAACAGTATTTGCATCATCATATCTACCTATCAATATTGTTTATACTGAACAAGCAAAACATTTCTATGAAGCACATATTGGTACAGAATTTTTAGCTGTACCATTAGGTGATTATGAAAGACTAAAATATTGGCCACGATTATCACCGAAAGAAATCGAATTAGAACTTTTGGGTTGGGAACAAAGTACAGCCGATATTGTATTATCATCAGCCGGTTGGATATCTATTACTGGTAATATCGATACCAAATGTATATTGAGAGCATTTACACCGGAAGGTCGTGGTATTTACTTAAGGCAACCACCAATATTACCATATGCAATACGATTAAGAGGTCGTCGAATTCCAGGAACTCCTTGTTTCGAGAATAAACTGTTTACGATCGATGATTTTCAAAATCATCGATATTCAAATCAAAAATATGATAAAAATTCCGAAACGACATCGATATTCGTAGAGGAAAATGAACAACGACCAGTTATAAAACATCGTCGCCATGTCAATAGGACAATTATTGCTGATGAACGATTAAAAAATGCCCGCAAATTCGTTGACGAATGAATAATGCAGATTCTATTGATACTTATAAGTTTCATATTCTTAACGCTAGATGGCAAGTGTTGTAACATGTTTGATTCAAAATATTTGAAAAAGGAGGTGTTTGAATTTGGTTTTCAATTTTGTATGATGTTTTTTTGTTTTGTTTGTAAAAAGAATTTCAAATAAATAAAATGATAAAAAATCATCAATTTCTATAAGACAAAATAGTCTATTTAAGAATATTATTATCATAAGATTTTAAGTTTATGTAATCAATTTACCATTATCAAATTTTGCACGTGTTAACATTCTCTTGCTTGACAATCATTCAGAGAATAAAGAAAAAGCTGGGGAAAAATCAACATTTTTATGCATTGCGAACAACAATCAGTAAATCATGAAAAAAAATAAACATTAACCGTATGCGACGAGGATGGGATTCGAACCCATGAGTACAGAGTACAATGGATAACCAGTATTTTTTTTATCAATATTTATCATCATGAGAATATTCATAACGATTATTGATCATTGTTAATTCAGTACATAATTTGCCAAGTTTTTGGTTGGAAAATTAGCAGTCCATCGCCTTAACCACTCGGCCACCTCGTCAGTACTGTTGTGTAAAGGCCAAATACTTATTGAAAAATATATTGCATAATTGAAGGCCAGTTTTCAATTCAATTCTTTGTATATCGTTGAATGATCCAGGGCGACAAAGCAAACTATAGAAAAAAAATTCGGATTCAACTTTTTATATATATTAAAATAATGTAACAGCTGGTTTTCGTTTGAAATATCACAATCTTCGCCATCATCATATTGGATGCATGAAACAAATAAAACAAAAAACGAACGAAAAAATGAAAAAAATGAAATCAAAACTTGAAGTAAAAAGGAAAAAACAATATATAAGAATAACGTTAACACTATAACACATTCTGTTGGAAGAGAATGAGAGAGAATAATGCAGTGATTCTCAACTAGTGTGCCGCGGCACTTTAGTGTGCCCCGAAATTCTGAAAATGCAACTGTTATATATTTAAAAATTCTAAAATTGTGCCGCG
>ERZ500997.398-NODE-398-length-12221-cov-5.711080_pt1 | contig 12221 bp, 19 predicted proteins | sample MGYA00248826_ERZ500997 | MGnify/ENA primary metagenome ERZ500997 (study PRJEB25958, sample SAMN03398524) | human skin metagenome | study: EMG produced TPA metagenomics assembly of the Human Skin Microbiome Metagenome (human skin metagenome) data set.
AAAGAATAAGTTAAAATAATAATCAGCAATAACAACAGTAAACAGACACACACTTTCAATTTGTTTGTTTGTTTGTTTGTCGGTATCTTTCTCTATGTTTTAACTTATTCTTTCTATTTTTTCGTTTTTCTCTCAAGTACAAGAATAAAATGTTCAAACAAAATGATGATGAATTATTACAGAAAAAAAATCTATTACAAAAACGTAAAACAGATGTAATTTGTTTGGATCAACGTATACAAGATTTACAGGCCAGATTGATGCGTAAAAAAATTATCAATGAAAAATTGAAATTATTACAACAGCAACAACAAAATGAATCTGAAAAATTGAATGTATCATCAGATAATCGTGGAAAAGAAAATGGGCCACCACCACCACCACCATCATCATTGTCGTCTAACCAAATTGCCATGGGACAGCAATTTATTTCATCATCGATGATGCATAATAATAAATTAATGGTTACATCATCATCATCTCATAATAATAATAACCGCATGAATCAAAATTATAGTAATGGATATAGTAGTAACGATAATGGTATTAATAATAATAATAATAATATTGCTACCGTTGAACCATTACAGCGATTGAAAATGGATGTAAGTGTTTTTTTCAGTTAAATTGATCTATAAAAAAGCTTTTATAATTTTATTTTTTTACCATCAAATGTTTTCCAAACAGTACAATATGATAAATTCAACCTATTTATTACAACAACAAAAATCTAATAATCATCAAATAATACGAAAACAATTCATTAATGATGATGATGATGATGATGAAAAATATCAAACATTATCTTATTATGGTGCCAGTAATCAATCGATTGATCGAAAAATTGAATGTGATCGATTAAAAAATGGTGATATTTCGGTTATAATTAATAATGATAATATCAATAGAGGTTATATGTTGAAAGATGATAATCATAGTCTTGAAGAGCGGCCATCACCATCCGGTAGTAGTGGATCATCCGATAGGATTAGTTCTTCAATGAATACATATAATAATTCATCACCCAATCATCGTCATCATCATTATGATGATGAAAAATCAAATTTTATGGACATTAAATTTCATAAAATGATCATGACCAAAACAAACAACACGACAAATAATGATTCAAATCAAAATGATGAATTATCCACCGATCAAATTGATCGGACCAATAATAATAATAGTGTTGAAATGCAAAAAAATCTATTTCCACATCGTTTTGTGCCAAATTTAAATTCAATTCAACGTCACGGAAATGGTAACAATATTTTCATTCAACAACAACAACAACAGCCAAAAAATAATTACAACAACATGACAACAATAGCAACTACTACTGCTAGTAATAATAATAAACCTTCAATGCCAGTAAAACCGATTGGTAATAATAATGATAATAACAATAAGGATCTCAATGAATCAGCCAACAACAATAATAACAGCACTGCCCCCTCATCGTATAATAATAATGATGATTCTGTTTTCAACATTCATTCTGCTAACAAGTAAGACATAGATTCTTTTTTTCGCTAGAATTCATTAAATTCTCCCTCTTTTACTCTTTTTTTTTGGTTCAATTCTCCAATCGATTTGATTTTTTATTTCTTTTTAAATAGAAATGAAATTCAAGAGAATTTGAAGGAAAATGATCGCAATGAAGAAAAAGAGGAAAAACGACAGCATCAACGTTCAAATAGCGTCGTTGAAATTGTTAATAAATTGAACAATCTTTCCTGTAAAGAATCATGGGAAAAAATGATGAAAAGAAGACCGGTATATGATATGAATGAAATGGAAAAAGAATTGGAAAAATCATCGCCAATTCATAGCAGTGATGATGATAATAATAAAAAGGATGAATATTGTTCGATGAAATATGTTGATAGTAATGATAATAGTCACGATACTATTGATAAATGTTGTGTTATTGTCAATAATGACAAAGACCAACAAGATGATGCTGTCAATAACAATAACAATAACAATCATAATGATAGTACCAAATTATCAAACCATACCGAAGACAATCATTCTTTTCGTCATATCAAACGCATGAAAGGAAGCCTGAAAAAGGATGATGTTCAACAAAGAATACAACATTGTTTGCAACGACAATGTCGACGTGTTAGTTTCGATCCTTTAGCATTGTTATTGGATGCTTCGTTAGAAGGTGAACTTGAACTTGTTAAAAAAACTGCCATTCAAGTAAGTGAATTATTTGAATTATCAAGATAATAAATATTTCTATGATTTGATTTGATTTTGTTAGGTTCCAAATCCAAGTTCATCCAACGATGAAGGCATCACTGCATTACATAATGCTACCTGTGCTGGCCATTTTGACATTGTTAAATTTCTAGTTGAAATCGGTTGTGATGTTAATGTTCAAGATTCGGATGGATGGTAAGTTGTAAAATATATTAATTAATTCTTTTCATTTTGTATGATTTTGCATTATTCAGGACTCCATTGCATTGTGCTGCTTCCTGTAATAATTTGACAATGATCAAATTTCTTGTCAAATCGGGTGCATGTATTTTTGCTACAACTTTTTCCGATCTGGAAACGGCAGCCGAAAAATGCGAAGAAGAAGATGAAGGATTTGATGGCTGCTCACAATATCTATATGGTAATGAAGATTTACTTTTTTTTGATATTAAAAAAAAAGAATAAACTTGACACTAATCATTTTTCTCTCTACCTTATCCAATTTTAGGCATTCAAGAAAAATTGGGCATCATTAACAATGGCATAGTATATGCATTATATGATTACGATGCACAAAATGATGATGAATTGACTTTTCATGAAGGCGATATTATTCAAGTATTACGTAAAGGTGATGAAAATGAAAAAGAATGGTGGTGGTCCAAAATCGGTAACAATGAAGGCTATGTTCCACGAAATCTAGTTGGCGTAGGTGTTAAAACATTTCACATTTGATTAAATATAAAATACTAATGTGTTTCTTATTTATTTTCTTGTTATTACAGCTTTACGCTCGGATTAAGCCAAAGGATTTATCATTCAAATCTACAGAATCAAATTGATTTATTTTTAAGACAATACTGACGACAAAAATTATAGAGCTGTGATCAAAATACATTTTTATGAATTTCAATTTTTTTAACAAAGTCCTGTAATCGGATTCCATCAAAACTATCACAGTTTTTGAGCATTAAGAGATTTCTTATCCTTTTTTTTCAAAAAAATAAAAGTTTTATTCCGTCCAAACATTCAAATATCAATGATTGATTTGCTTGAACTTTGCTGCATCATAATGATTCAGACAATTTTGAAATAATTATGATTATCTTTTTGGACACCAGATGGTAATGCATCTTTCTGTTTTTTATTTTATTTTTAGACCAAGTGCTGCCATCTAGAATTCGGCAAAAAAAATTCATCAAAAGTCGCCGCTCGAGCCCAAAGGGTTAACAAAATATAGTATACTTAAAAATGATTTTTTCCTGCCATCTTTAAATTTTAATTCCGAATTGTTTTTTGAAATTTTCACATATACAAACTTTTGGTTTTTCAATTAACAAAAACAGAAAATTTGGAGAGAAATTTTTTGTGGTTTAAAACAAACTTTGTATTTATAAAGAATCACTATTGTATTAGGAAGGAGAATAATAAGGATGTGTGTAGGTGTGTATATGTAATGAAACTCTGACCAAAATTCAGTGAAATAAAATCAAACGAGGGCAAGAACTGTGGTTATTGTTTTCAAATATTTCATGTTAACCTTTTGGCCTTTTGATATAATGAATCGACAACTTTTCCAATACTATGTATTGTTTCCAATGCAGCTGCATATGTTTTATCCGTTGGCTGATCATCGAAAATGATCAATACACCTTCAAATTGATCCAAAATACCGCTGAATTTTTCATCCAAAATCATCTGGGATAATTTCTTTTCAATCTTATCTTTCGGCAATTTTATTAATGATGCTATGTAGGCAACCTGTGTGAATGGATAAATATTAATTAATTTGAAAATGAAAATGATATATCTCAACATACTTCAACCCGAGAATAAGGCTCAATAAGACGACATAGATTCTGTTCCAACATTGTATCGTATAGTGAGTTCAGATGTGCTTTTATGATCGGATCATCACAAAGCTCTTGTTTGTATGTTTTTAATGCTTCCTGATAGGCATGTAAACTACGATCATGGCTTGCTTTAGCTATAGCTTTCATAGCATCAATATTCGGTCCAGAATATTTTAAAGCTAGTTTTCCAACTGTTATGGATGGTACATCATCGGCACTAATTGTTGTTTGTTAAATAAGAAGAAAATGATCAAATTTCTCAAAAAGAAAACAATATTTACCTATTTAGCATAATTTTTGATAATAACATGTATTTAAGAGCGATTGTAGCTTTATGTCTTTGATCGATAGAATCATAGCTTTCAAAGGCTTCATAAAAATATGAAAATGCCGTTTTAAAATCACGTTCATCGGCAGCATGTAAAATACCGGATTGTAAATCAAGTTCGGCTTGAAGTTTCGGTGGACAATAGATTGCATTGGCTGTTGTACGTGCACTTGTTAATGCAGCACGTGCTTTCTGTAGATTCGATAATGCATGATAGGTTTTACTTTCAAGAAGTAAAACTTCGACCAACAAATTTTTATCATCAAGTTTTTTCAATTCTCGTAACAATGAAGAACTTAGTTTCAATGCTTCGGGATAATTTTTTAGATCATAGTAGAGAGCGATTAAACGCGTTTCCAAAGATTGTCTTAACAATGATCGCTTCTCTTCTTTAGCCCATTCAATACATTCGAGACATAATGAAACTTCAACACCATGTTTCGTGTTCATATCCAAAAATAAATCAACTAAATGTCGAACAATTTTGGCTGCTTTTGCTTTCGAAAATGTCTTCAATACAGGTCGAATCTCACGAATAAATTTTGCCAATCCTAATCATATCATTTATTCATTATTCGACAAAATGATTTTCATTTCAATAACTTACCTTCAGCATTTCCACTTTGGCTCATTTTTTGCCCTTGTTCAATAATTTTATTTTCATTTTCCTTGCTAACATCTTCGTTTTCATTCGAATTCGATATTATAGCTAAAATTATAAATCAAAACAACAAAACAACAAATTAGTAAATTTGAAATGTTTCAATGAAAACGAAAAAGAAAACTGCCATAATTTGAAGACAACCATCAAAACTTACAAAAATTTTTCATTTTCTCAATATCAAATTCCTCATATTGTTTACGTTGTTTATTGAATTTTTCACGATTATCAACAATCATGTCGATTGCGGCCATAATATTGTTTTCAATCAAAAAATAGAATCAGAATTTTTTTTCGCTCAAGCGATGTTCTATGCAAGAATAATGTAAAAAACACTACAATAGATATTTTTTTAAGAAGAAAATTGCGATTTATATTCTTTTGTTTGCGTGAAGTAAGAAATTAAAAATTGTTTTTGAGCGAAGAATCTTTCACTTAAAAAATATCAAAAAATCACTCATTCGACGTAATATCGACTAACAACATCAATCAAATCGCACACAAAAACACACAAACAATGGCATGACTTGACAAAAACTCGCAATGAAAAAAAGAGAAAGAGAAATTCATAGATGATAGGACGAGGGATGTTAAATCCTGAAAAAGATGTTTAACAAAACACCTACACTTTTTCTACCTCTTCAATCAATAATGATGTCGTTGCCCTCTTTAAAAATATTGAATTCAGAATGAATTTATCACCACCCCTATCCAACAATAATAATGATGATTTGACTTACCCTTTTGGATCATTTCAGAGTTGTTTCGAACTAATATTCTGAAATAGAATCTGAATAGCCAATTTAGTTTTTCAAATTTTTCAAGTATTATTATAATTGATTGAATTCGATTTTTAGAATTATCCAAAAAATTCATGCAAATCGGATTAAAACAATTGTTGCTCAATACCAAACATGGATTTCACATTAATCATAACGATTTTTTCATTATTATCATTTGAAAAGATATTTCCAATTTATACACTTGAAAATGGCCTTGTAAAAACACCGCCAATGGGTTGGTTATCATGGGAACGATTTAAATGTGAAATAAATTGTCATCATCATCGTGATAATAATAATAAATTGGTTGAGTGTATTAGTGAAAAACTTTTCATACAAATAGCCGATACACTTATTGAACGTGGTTATCGTCGTGCCGGTTATGATCGTATCAATATCGATGATTGTTGGTCGAAAAGATCTCGTGAATTAGATGATGGCCAATTGTTGCCGGATGATGATCGATTTCCAAATGGTATTAAATATCTTGCAGATTATGTATGTTTTCTATTTGAAGAGATATAATTCGCATCCATTGGTTTTATCAATATTGTTTTTTTTTCATCGATTTTTCATGATTCAGATGCACAAACATGATTTGAAATTGGGAATCTATCAAAATTATGGTCATCGAACTTGTATGGGTTATCCCGGGATATTAGGTCATGAACAACAAGATATTCAATCATTTGCCGATTGGAAAGTTGATATGATTAAATTGGATGCATGTTTCACTCACAAACTAACGCAATTGGATAATGGTTATCTAAAATTTCGTCAAATGGTTGAAAAAACCAAACGGCCAATAGTGATATCATGTTCATGGCCATATTATCAATTGTTTGCTCCGAAAATTCATATCGTACCGAAATGGGATCTTATCTCGTTGAATTGTAATCTATTTCGTGTTTTTCATGATATCAACAGCAATTGGAAAATGATTCAAAAAGTTATTGACTTTATGGGCGATAATCAGCAAATATTTGGTCGTATTACCGGTCCTGGCAGCTGGCCTGATCCAGATATGGTAACTTGGAATTTATCTCTTAGATTCAAACATTGTTTTCAATTGATTTTTTTTGAAAATTGTAGCTTATGATTGGAAATCCTGGTTTAACAGTTGCTCAAGCTGAATCACAAATGGCAATTTGGTGTATACTTCCAGCACCATTATTCATGTCGAATGATCCACGCCGTATTGATCCTGAATTTGAGGAAATTTTATTGAATTCGGCTGCCATTTCAATCAATCAAGATGTAGATGGTAAACCTGGAGAACGATTATTTCACAATAGTACTATGGATTTATGGCGTCGATCATTGAGCGAAAATCAAATGGCATTGGTTATATTGAATCGTGATTATGATCAACATTTAAAAGTTACAATTCCATTGGAACAAATCGAAACCGACGATTTTCGTAGTAATCAACATATACAAGTTTTGAATATATTTTCCAATGATAAATATCAAATACAACGAAAACAAACAACCGGTAATAATACCGAAACATATATAAACGTAACGGTAGAACCAACCGGTGTTGTTTTTCTCAAATTGATGCAATGGAAAAATTAATCATTCGTTTCACCATGGTAAATGTTTCCCCTTCTTTCTGTGATATTCAAACAAATTTTATTTGAGACAATATATAACAGTCCTACAATAATAATAATTTCAAATTAGAAATTATGTTTTGTTCATTATACAGACCAATATTTCTGTATGATTTGTAATGAAAATATTTACAAAAGTTTTTGTTTTTCGTCATTGAAATTTTCTAAATATATAAATTGATGAAAATGATGAATTGGAAAAAAACCATAAAACAATATTAAACTAAGTAATTCATTTTGTTCAGAATCAATCGGGATTAAATTGATCATTAATTTTATAATAGATATCATTTAGACTTGATTGTATATCGGTTGAATTTAATTGTTTATCATCGGGTTGTTCTTTATTTGGACTAGATGCGGAATTGGATGAAATTGATAAAGATTCTTCATCAATGGTTGTCGGTGAACAAATTTCCATCGGTTGATGTATTTGTTGTGGATGATGTTGCTGCTGTTCACATTCACTTGTATCCATTTGTGATGAATTACGTGAATATGATCGTCGTGGTGATGGTGTACGACATAATCGTTCCATTAATGATTGTTCAGTAAAAAATGGAAATGATTCCCGATATATTGGTGTTGCAATAGGTGTTGCTGGTAATGATGAACGAAATACAGCTCTTGCAGGTGGTTGTTTGATAATATTCAATCCTTCCATTGATTCCATATGTAAACGTTTTAGATGACGAAAATGATGTGACATACAAAACATTGTATTGAAAAATATTCCGGATGATCCTCTTCGACAATGTGATGATGATCGTAATGGTGTATTCATCTGAGAAAACGATGCCGTTGTTGTTGTTGCTGAAGATGAAGATGTAATCGAAGTTGCGGCATTAGCAGATGGACGAACAAAATTCTGAAAACTAAGACCAGTAGTGGTCGGTTTTTTAAATATATTTGAATTACAATCTTCGTCGATTTCCATATTTTATTTTGTAGTTGCCTGTCATTTTTGGTAATGATAAGTGCGTGCAAAAATATTAAAAAATTAATTGTTGTTACAGGCTATATAATGGATATACTTTACCTTTGTTACAAAGTAGAAAACAAGATGATCAATCAGTCAGTCAAATCCAAATCACCATCACAATATTTTTGGGGTGAATCGTTGACTCTTTTAATTTTTATAAAAAATCTATTCGAAGAAGTTAGAAAGAGAGACTAAAATATGGAAATAAAAGTGAATATCAAATGAGTGTTCGGTGAGAATGAGAAAAAAAACAACTGGATGGAAATGATTTTGTTTGGAAGATATATATTTTTTTTTGTTTAAGATCAAAATCCTCTCATGGGCACACACAAAGAACTGAGAAGAAAAAAACGATGATTATTTTAACAACAATAACCGTAAATAAAGGGTCAAATGTAGATCGATGATGATCATCATCATTATAATGTTGGTATGATGATGATGAATGTGTTTAGCAACATTTACTCTTTTTTACAAAATTTGGGTCATAAAAAAATCATAAAAAACTGAGAAGACAGAGAAAGAGAAAAAGTTTACAGAAGTGATTTTAAACGATTATCGTCGAAAATTAGTGATATCAGCCAAGACAAATAGACACGGATGATTTCAACAGCTCAAATAATTGATTGATTGATTGAAAAAGTCGAAATAGAAAAATGATGTGGATGATCATTCAAAGTGATATCAAGGAAAAATAAACAAACCAAACATCTTTTTATCGAATAATTTTGGATGATAAATTGTTATTTCAAATGATCCAAAATGATTTGAGTTGAAATTAAACACACACATCGCAAACAATAGAACATAGAATATATATAGGGGGAGGGAGTATTGGCCATTTGAGCTCATCCAAACTTTAATGATTCTTCACACATACAGAATTGATTCGCTTGATGACTATATAGTAATTCATTTTTGATATTCATTTCGTTTGGAAAATCATTTGTTTGATTGATTTATCATGTTATTATCATTAATTTTGGGATCATTTTTCTTGCACAATCTATTTTGTGATCAGATTATCGTTTTATTGTTTAATCGAACATCTTTCGATTAAGTTGTTCGATGGATTCGATAACACCGATCTCGAGAGAAAACAAATAAATCTCGAATGCCATTCATTAAGGACGTATTCTCATGATTCGATTTTCTGCAAAATCATGTGGCAATAAAATTTGTAGAATCATTTTTTTTTACTTAAGCCAAACAGGTATTACACTTTTTTCCGAGTTTCGTTTCAAGAATTAAAGGTATTTTTAAATTTGAATTTAAAATGATTGATTTATTAATTTTAAAGATAGGTTCAAGAATGTTTTTGAAACGGACCATCACTACCGGTAATCTGTTTTTGTTATTAAACATATGTCTATTTTTATTGATCAATCATGTTTGGTGTGGTGTAAAATCATCTTCTTCATCACAAGAAGATTCTATTAATAGTAACAAAATCAATAATAATAATGATGATGAATTTGCCGAATTTGAAGAACTAGATGATGATGATGATGATGCTAATAATGATGAATATGTTCGTCCAATATCATCGACACCGATGTCGGTAGAAAAACCGTCGGATAAATCATCGAATCAAGTGCCTGAACAATCCAAATCTTTTAGCACTCAAGATTCTGATCCGGATTCGATGATCATCGAAGAAGATGATGAAGATGAGTTCGAAACTGTTCGCGAGGAAATTGACGATGAAAAACCGTAATTATTGTTTTATTTACAAACAAAAACATATAATTCAATTTGATTCTCCATACAAAATAGGTTAAATTATGATGAACCGAAAAAAGATGGTATTCAATTTACAAAAATACCATTACATTTACGTACAAGTTGGGAAAGTTATTATATAGAATTTATCTGTATATTTGCATTGGCCATTTATTTTCTAAATTATATGGCCGGTCGAAATCGTAACATAAAATTAGCCAACACTTGGTTCGAAAAGAATAAAGATATTTTGGAATATAATTTTGCATTGGTCGGTGATGATCTGAAACAAAAAATCCAGGAACCTGGCCTACTAAAAGAAACTGAAAATGTTTATACGCTATGGTGTTCCGGACGAACATTAATCGATGGAATGTTGATCGAAATACGTTTACAAAAACGTCAGGATCTTTTTTCAACAATCGTCAGTTATTTTAAACCGATCAATGATAAAATCGTATGTTTTTTTTAAAAATAAATACAATATCGATATATAATCTTATTTTGTTCTTGTTTCAGTTAATCAAAGCATTTCTAAGTGCCGATTCAATGGATAATTTTGTCTTCTGTATTGCTCAGCGTAAAATTGCACCGAAATTATCGAAAGAAATGAATGATCTTGTAAGAATCTGTTGATTATTTTCTAAATTTGTTATTATTAAAACTGTAAATTATGTATAGGCAACATATTGTCCTGAACGAAAAAATCCGGAAAAATATGGCATTACAAGTGATAATTACCTTTTATTGAATGAAATTGGTGAAGCAGCATGTTTTATTTTGGATTCAAAAATAGTATCATTATTGGATAAAAATGATGATATTATTGAATTCATTCATATTTCTGATCAATTTTCCGGTGTTCGTAATGAGTATGTTTGGTTTTGTTTTTTATTTCGAAAACTGATTTTTTTCTGCAAATATAGTGAAACACAATCGATGGCTACGAAATTACCTGAAGTTAAAAAGATGTTAATCATTTCTGTGAATTGTATGTTTTGTTTGATTGGTTGTATTTTGGTTTGTTTGAATAATAATTTATGTTGTTGTTTCATTTTGTCAAGTACCATCAACAATTTCTTCGCCAAATATGGATGAATTGGATCGTTTAAAACCAATATTACAGATGACATTCTATTTGGTGGATAAACTTAAACGTTTTCGTTTAAGTCGTGAAAAGAAAGTAAAATCCGATCGTAGTCGACAAAAAATTGAGAAATTATTTTTACAATCTACTCATCAACAACGACAAGAAGCAGCACAAATGAAACGTGAAGAAAAACGACGTGCCGAAAAGGAGAAAATGTTACAGGAAATGGATCCGGAAAAACAACGTAAATGGGAAGAAAAAGAATATAAACGTGAAATGAAGAAAAAGATACCGAAAATGAAACAACTTAAAGTGAAAGCAATGTGAATAATCATAATAATACAAAAAAAACGTTGAAAATATTACACATAAAATTAGAAATCTTAATGATTGTAAAATTTTTTTGTTTGTTTTGAAAATTCTCATTATTCAACAACGATATTTATGTACGGTTCCCGACAGTGTCACACAAACGAGTTTCCTTTTAAAGGAATTATATTCTTTTTTTATTGTTGTTATTTGATGATATTGATCAATTATTTCACATAAAAAACAATTACAATCGATTAATCACGATAATAATGATGATGATGTATTATAATATGTAATGATCATTAAAAACGCAATGTAAAATTGTATTTTGCAAACAAAAACAGTCCATTATCATTATTATGGACAGGCTCAAGGTGCGCAATTCGAAGAATTTTTGTCTCTGCTAAAATATTCGAATTCCTTTGTTCTTTGTTCTTCCACACATTTCGTTTGTAAATAAAAATTTTAATAAAAAACATAAGAAATTTAATTGAATTTTCTTGCGAAAAAAATAATGAAATTTTTTTAAATATCATTTCGAGACAAATGATGATGATGTCTGCGAAAAGAAGAAAGAATCACGATTTGACTATTACTATTATTGTGTAATTCGACGAGAATATTCATAATCAATATCCATACCAAGAAAAGAAATGTGATGTCT
>ERZ500997.399-NODE-399-length-12210-cov-6.930399_pt1 | contig 12210 bp, 9 predicted proteins | sample MGYA00248826_ERZ500997 | MGnify/ENA primary metagenome ERZ500997 (study PRJEB25958, sample SAMN03398524) | human skin metagenome | study: EMG produced TPA metagenomics assembly of the Human Skin Microbiome Metagenome (human skin metagenome) data set.
AGATAATTTACTAGGAATATTTGAATTCGATTCTTGTTTGGAAAATTTACTAGAAATTTTTTGAATCGATTCTTGTTTGGAAAATTTACTAAAAATTCTTCGATTTGATTTTTGATCAGATAATTTACTAGGAATATTTGAATTCGATTCTTGTTTGGAAAATTTACTAGAATCTTCTTTCGACGATTCTTGTTGGGAAAATTTACTAGAATTTTCTTTTGACGATTTTTGTTCGGAAAATTTCAATTCGGAAAATTTTACTTCGGAATTTGTTTGATTTGAAGAAGAAGATGATGATGATTCATCTTGATTTGAATATTTACTTTTCGATATTATCGATATTTGTTGTTTGGAAAATTTCAATGAAGATTTCGGTAGATATAATTTTGATTTCGAAAATTTTCCACGTGATTTTGATTTTTTTGATCTGATTGATCTGATTGATTTGAGGGATTTTTTTGATTTAAAGGATTTGATTGATTTTTTTGATAAATTTTTTAGCAATTTTCTTTTCGGTTTACCGGTAATATTGTTGTTTTTGAATGGACCATTTTTAATTGTTGAATAGATAAAATATAATAATATTAAAATAGCAATAATTAAAATTATTGCATTCAATATTAATGAACCAGTCGGTAATGTTATTTGTAATGAATCAATTTTACAATTTTTTTCTGAAATCATTTTCATCCATTTGGATTCATTAGAATTTGGATCAATAATTTTTTCACAATTTAAATAACCACGATAATCATAACTTCCTGTACAAGTTTTTGGATATTGTACTCTAGTTTCATCTAATTGACAACGTTTTTCCACACAATTATCCATTAAAATACTAATACAAATACAAAGATATTTTTCACCATACCAATCTTTATTGGTCATTGTTTCTAATGCTTCATCACGACAATCAGTGACTATTTTATCATCAGTGCTAAATCAACAAAACAAACGATAAAATCATTTTGGTTAGAATTAAAATAGGAAAGAATAGATTTAAAATATCATCAACTTACGCTGAAACAAAATGCATCATAGTAATAATGATGGTGTTTATCATAATGAATGATATCATATTTGTCAAAGGATTTTTTCAAGATTTTGATTAAGGAAAAAAACACTTCGTAAATTCACACAATTGATTATTGATTTTAGAAAATTTAAATCATTTTTCAAACAATTCTTTCGAAATAAATTGAATTAGTTGTTTTTCCATTTCTATTTCATGTTGATTAAATTAATTTAATTTGATTATCGAAAAGATTATCGTAAATTTTTCCAAGAATTATCATTAATCGAACGCGCGTGAACATTTAAAACATTCATTAATTATCAATTATCATCATCCTTGATTGCAATTGGAAATGGACATTATGTGGAAACGAACGAATGGCACATGTTTAATTTGATTATCGTTAACCATCAATCAAAATTCATCGGTACATTGTTGATAATGATGATAAACTTGAAAATTTCCGGCTAAATAAATCGAACACTATCGTTTTTTTTGTGTGTGTGTGTGATATCGATATATCGATTGTTTCGAAATATGATTCGAATCGAATCATATTCGAATTCGAATGACGGCAACTCATTCAATCAATTTGTTTTATCATCGCGAATTGTAATTGAATTGAGTTGAATTACTTTGATTTAATAATTCAAATTATCATCAAAATATAATGATAATAATCCCAGAAAAAAAAGTTCAAGAATCTTTTCTTTTTTGTTCAATGGTTGTTGTTGCCATTGATTCGATAATCGACGACATATTGCAACCCCAAAGAATGATAATGGTGCTATCAAACCGCATTTATCGTTCGTTCGTTTTTTTTCTGTCTCCATCCAAACAAACCATGTTGTTGTCAAGCTGTTGATTATATAAATAATTTTCTCACTCTCTTCAATGTGTAACTGGTGATGACTAGATTTGACAGGTTTAAATCAATCAAACATGAATGATTTATATAATTTCTCAAACACCGACATACGATAAGAAAAGACCAGAAATTATTATTACTTCGCATTACTTTTTTTCCGCAATATAAAAAAAATTGTAAATAATATTTATATTATAAAACAGGCAAAAAGATTCTCTTTAACAAACAAACAAACAAAAAACTAAAGATAATATTAATTTAATTAGAAGGTGGTGGTGAACGATTAGTTGATGATAGATCGCGAAGCATTTGTTTATAACGTTGTCGTTCTTGATCACGAATAACACCATCATGTAAACGTTGTCGATCCAAAATCTGTTGTTGATGTACATTCCAAATCAATGCTATCGAACCGATTATTGATATGGCCAGAAACCATTTTGCCAATGTTTTTGATGTCATTTTGGGTGAATTCAAAAATTGATTCTTGCAGACGATAATTTTTCACCATGTGATCAATTCATGTAAATTAATACAATTTTTCCGGGAAAATTTCCGACGAATATAATGTTTTGATTTCCCGGGGAATTTTACCACAACTACAATGATTCATTGATTTTTTTGTTTTCTAATTTTGTTTAATCTTTTTTTTACTGATTAGGATTTTTCGATCACTAAACGAAAATGCAATGCGATGAAGAAATATTCGAAATTAATGATTTCAGTACATCATCCGATTGGGAACGTTTTATCGCAGATATTGAAGAAATACTTACTCAATGGAATTTGACCAATAGTTTGGATAATAAGGATTCGATCATTATCAACACATCATCATCATCATCACCAACGACATCGAATTCAAAAATTGCAACATCGAAATTATTATCCGAACCAAATCGATGGCAACATCGACAAGAATCAATCAAATATCGAAAGGTTTCATTTTCATTGCAATTTTTTCAATTTCGTAAAGATTCCGCATCATCATCATCAGTACCGATTGGACGATCATCTGAACAATGTAAGCAGCAGACGTCGAATCAAACAATCAATCAATCATGGCGTGATATGTGTTCAATTGAAAATGATTGGCCCGTTACTGGACATCCATTAGTTCGTTATTATGGCCTTAGTCAATTTTTATTACTTATACCATTGGATGGTGAAATTATCGGTACAGAAGATCGTGCAAGACATTTACTTGGTTCAGCTTCCATTGCTTTGCATAATTTAGATTGTGAAATACCATTTTTTTGTCAAATATCTACACTTAGCCGTCGTTTATTTATGGGAATTGGTCATCAAACAAATGGATTTCGTACCTATTTTGATATGATACAATTCCCTGATATTCCACCATCATATCGTTATTTCAATGAACTAATGGTGCTTTTCAAAAAGAAACTTTATTCATCATTTTCTTATCATTCGAATGTTATAACACCTAAAGATGAAACGATTGACGAATATCGACCATCATCATCATCATCATCTTCGAATGAACCTACAGTACGTGTTTCTATTCGATTTACATATCTATTGAATCGTTGGCCAACCGAATATCTACTATTCAATCCATCCATAATCGATTCGAATCTATTTGTTCGACGATTTTCCTATTTTGGAACATTGAACATTATACCAAAAGCTCATGAACAAATAATGATAAATTTTGCCAATATTTTTGGTGATCCACTTACACAATGGCAATTGGCAACAACATGGCCATCTGTAGCCGAAGAATTAATTACTGATAATGCATATCATAGTGATCTACAACCACGTAATGCACCAAAATGGTCGCTAAGATCATTGTTCAATGATGATCCAAATAATCTACCAATTTATTGTCGTTATGTTGAATTAATTCGATTATTTCGACAACTTGCGAATCGTAGTAATTCAAATATTCCATTATTGAATTCATTATTTCAAGAAATTGATAATCATCAACAACAACAACAAAAAGATGAACAAGATATTCGTCAAGCATTGGATCGATTATCGACACCTTCATCAACTGCACAATCATCATTATTGAAAACAACAAATAAATTACTGGTTACAAGTCAATTTCTAACAGATTTAATGTCAATGGTATCTGGAACTGGTTCAAGACAAATTCCACCAGAATATATTGAAGCATTTGTTGAAAATTTATTCGATGATAATGATGATTCGAATGATCGAGAAAAAGCGAATGAAAAACAGGATAACAAACCCGATGATGATCAATTTGATAAATTGAAATCAGCACCACGTAATAGCCTTAGTTGGCGTTTAGCCAATCTTGTTGTAAATATTTATGGCCAAACTCGTCAGCCAATTAATCTGGCACAATTATGGAAATTCTTCATACAAAAATTACGTAATCATTGGAGATCTGGACAACTATTACCACATCTTTATGATAAAAACAACGAAATTGATCATGGATCTTGTTTATTTCATCAAAAACTTCAAATGTTAAACAGTTGTATTCGACAGAAAATTAAACGAGAACATCAAAATATTAAACTTACTGTTGCAGCAGAAGATTCAGATGAAGAATTTTTTGATGCTCAAGATGAAGAACTGGAAACCGAAACGGAAAATCAAACAGCTGAAGGTCAACTTTATCCGTTAAAAGATTCAAATGATCAACCAATATATCTATTGTCGAATTCGAATCGACCAATACAAGTGCCACAAACACAAGATCCGGCACCAATGACCGAAGATATTCTGGCACGACAAGTAGCAAATTTGGCTCAAATTGATGATGTTCGAATGAAAATTCGTTTACAATCAGCCGGATTATTATCCGATATGGAAGCATTTAAAGCAGCTAATCCAGGTTGTCAATTTGAAGATTTTATTCGTTGGCATTCACCACGTGATTGGATACAACAACAATCATCATTCGAATCGAATAAGGTTGATGACATGCCCGAAACATTTGGTCTAAGTCGTCGAATGCGTGAATCAAATACATGGAATGAACTTTGGCAATCTGCTCGGGCATGTCCTGTACGGAGACAAAAACGTTTGTTTAATTATACAAAAGAAGCGGAAGAAATTCTTCAATATTTCGAAACAATTTCATTGAAAACTTTGGTGGATTTTCTTTCGCCTATTGTTTTTAAATCGCTTATTGTACAATTATTACGTTATCGTAGAGAAATTCTTGATTTTATACGATCCAACAACAACACTGGTGGTGATGATTCAAATATTGATTTTTTATCAATCGATATAATTTCAATTGAACATCTATTCAATCGAAATGATTATAGCCAACTGATCGATGAACAATTGAATGATTTAGAATTTTCAATGTTAAAATTTTATTCATTATTACATAAATTCTGTCATTCATATGAATCGGTTTTTCAACGACAGAAAAAATTATTTGCCGATTTATTTCGAGAACAGCAACCACAACAACGATCAAATTCCCCTACAGCAATTACAGGTAAAATAACATCGACAAAAAAATTACCTGCAACTCGATTATCCAAATCGAATAATATGAAAACTTTGACCGAATTGAAAGGATCAGATTTTATTCAATTTATTTTGAAATTAATTAACGAACCAGAAGTTGAATTTGCAAATACCGATATGATTGCCGAATTGATTGTTAAAATTTTTGCCGATTCTGATCGTTTTCAATATGAACAATCGACAAGTGTTGGTGATCGAATTCGAACAAATGAATTATCATCATCGGATAATGAAAAAATGATGAAAATAATATCATCCGGTTCATTACCGCCACCTACCGGTAAAGAATTTATAATACGTGCAACAGGATTCGCCAGACCTGCACCATATTCCCGGCCATCATCAAATCGAATGTATTGTTTTTTATCAAAAGATTTTCGTATTGCATCGGCATTCACCGAAGATATTGCTTATTTTTAAAAATTTTTCAATCTTTTTTACTAAAATACTTGTGATTTATTCATTTTGTTGTTGTTGTTGTTTTTGATGAAAATAAAGTAAACTAAACAAATTTTGTTTGATTGAATTTGAAATTTTTTTTCGTTGTTGAAAATCTGGGCGTCAATCACGTTGATGCGATGTTAAGCTAATTTTAGCAACAATATTCTTGGCAGGCTTCTGATGATCAGTTAGTTAGTTTTGAACAGCATGGCTGTTTTTTTTCGTCTTTAAATCGCAGTAAAATTTCATTTGATAAACTAAACTTCAACAGACAACAAAAAAAATGAATAGCCATCGTCAAATAGCCGAATCTGATCATAATTATCAACCTGGTGATGTTATATTTCGTTTAAATGAACCATTTGTCTATGTAACAAAATATGAACATCGATTGTTTACCTGTGATCAATGTATGCAATCAATTGATTCATCTATTGTTTGTCCTGGCTGCCGTAAAGTTTATTATTGTTCGACTGATTGTCAAATGAAAGCATGGTATCGTTTACATCGTATTGAATGTCCAATTTTGGCTAAACGTGAACCAATGCAGTATGTTTATAGTTTTGTTGTTGTAAAATTGAATAATTCATTTTTTTAAAATAAAAAATTTCCAACCAAAAATAGATTCGAAAATGAAGGAATCGATTATATGCAACGTTTAACATTACGTTTATATCTTTTAATGACATCCAAAGATGAAAATAATCCGTCTGGACAAAAACGATCATTTACATTACCACATAATGGTCAAAAACGAATGATTGATGATATGGAAACACATTCAGAACAATTAAAGGTAAATAATGGGTTATCCTTGTTTGGACTATATGTTTTTGATTGATTGATTAATCGATCATAATTATTATTTTTTTTTTTTTTTTTGTTATTAAAGGATTCGGAACAATTTGGTGGTATCATTAATTATTTTAAATTCTATAAAATTGATGATTATGATCACGAATTATTATTAAAATGTTATGGCCTATTACATGTGAATAGTTTTGGTATCGATTGTTATGATACTGATAATCTTACTATTGATCATCGTGGTTGTGGCCTATATCTGGAGGCATCAGTTTTTGATCATAGCTGTGTACCGAATGCATGTGCTGCTGGCGATTCATTAACATTGGAAATTCGTGCACTTCGTCCAATTCGTCCCGGTGACCTAATCTATTTAGATTATATTCAGGATATTCTACCTAAAGATGAACGTATTAAACATCTTGAAGAACGTTATTTTTTCACCTGTCAATGTATCGGTGGTTGTGACAATACTATCGATAGTAATGATGCATTTGATTCAAAAGTTGATTTTAAACGTTATAAAATTTTGGAAAATCTAATTGAACGTCTTAATTCGAACAACAACAACAACAATGATGATAATGATAATGATAATAATGATGATAATGATCATGATGAAGATACATGGCGACAATTATATCAATTATGGACACAACGATTAGTAATACAAGAAGAATATTATCGTAAATGTGTATATCATCCTTGTTTATCATTATTTTATCAAACATTTTTAAGATTTTTCATCCTAAATCATCAACGATTTTGGATGGATGGTGTTGAAACTGAAATGAATCGTGTGATGACAAAAACACGTGAACATTTAGCCATTACTCATGGTAATCATCATCAATTTTATCGATGGACAGTTGGTAATTTTGATGCATAAGAAAAAAAGAGGAATTTATTTATTTATAAGAAAAAATAATGATAAGGCTTTTTTATAATTAAAATCTGATTAATGAACATGAATTAAAAAAAATAAAGAAAATTGAAAAAATTTGTAGTTGATAATTAAAAAAAAAATATTTATCATCAATCAATAATAAGCATGGCTTGATGATTGATGATGTCTTGATGATGGATTCATTGTAAATAAATGTCCTGGTGAATAGATTAATTCACGTGTGGAGAATTCTGTTTCATTATAGACATCATGTTTCTGTTCGGGAGCAGAAAAAAAATTGAAATGTTTTTCAATTATTAACCCAAATAAAAACTTACATAGGATGGATAATGTATACCGGTTGATGATGATTGGCCACCCGAAATAGTACCATTATTATTATGTCGACGATCATTATTATGATATGAATCATGATGATGTCGAGATTTTGATGATGATGATGTTTTATTATTATTATTATTATTGGTAGTACCGATTGTACGAGTTGAATTACGACCATTACGGCAATTATTCCATATTGAATCAGTTGAATAACCACCACCACCAATGTTTGATAATGATGGATCATAATGATCCGATAATGTATTTGTAACAACTCTTACAGGTTGTGCATACACGTGACTAGCATTCGGATGCTGTACATTTGATGTATCCTGTGTGTTTGTGTGTAGGTGGATAGAGCAAAAAAAATGTTTAGAAATTTAAAAGAAAATAGCTATATTAAATGATGATAATTTATTACATTTTCAGCTAAGATTTATCTAAAATTTGACCTAATTTATCTAATCAAAATCTGGTTTCGATTGAATGATTCTTAAATTTTACATTTTCTCTCTTTCTAATTAACGGTGTCATTCAACACCGAGAAGACATTTTTTTTTGTTTGTCATTGACCTAGCGACATAGCGATAACATCGAAAGTCAGTTATTAAAAGAGAGAGAGGATCTTTGTAAAATAAATGTCACTATCTCCACATGCAGTATTGACCGCTGCTTGACCTTATGAATAAATGCAAAAAAAATGTCTCCGGCTACATTACCATATTATTTGTAGTTGCTGTTGTTGCACCACCTGTATAACCATAGCCATTTGTACTAGCTGAATTAGTTGTATTTGTTGCTGATGATGATGATTGTAATAAATGTTGTTGTGAATCAGCCGAATATGCATGATGATGATGTATTTGTGGCCATAATGATGATGATGACAATGATCTGCCGTATCCTGCAGCAGCAGCACCACCACCACCAATTGTACCATCCATAGTTGACATTCGTGACATTGTAGCCAATGCTGCTAATGATGCAGCTGATGGTTTATTCATGTAGCTAAATGTATGGCCACTTGCTGCCGACATTGCTTCAATTTTTTGCTGTTCATGACGAAATCTTTGGCTAAAAATTTATGAAATAAAAAATGATAACTAGAAAAAAGGTTACAATAAAAATTTACTTACTTCCACATATAAAGACAGATAAATGTTATGACAATGATGACCAATGCAGCAATAGAACCACCAACAGCAACACCTAAAACTTCAGCATCAATATCACATTGACTGCCGATAAAATTTGCCCGACAACGACAAACACGTTCACCTTTGATAATCAAACATTCACCACGATTTGAACAATATGATGGTGAACAAGTTGAACAAATACGACCAGTTTGTAATTTATCACCATCCGGAAATTTATCTTCATAACCTGATTCACATTCACAACGGAAACCACCAAATTCATTGATACAATAAGCATTTTTTGAACAATCATTTAGATCTGGAACAGAACATTCATCCAGATCATCAATTCTAGTGATAGCATTCGAACCCGAATCTACTGATAATTGTGATTCACCAAGATTATTTTGTGAATCAATAATAGCTTGTGTTAATTCTTGTTGTAGCTGTCGTTTGATACGTTGTGATGATGAATTAATTAAACTATCATTCGATCGCAATGATATTGTTGCATTAACAATAGTACGTCCACCAACAGCATAAAATCGATTAATTTTAACAGCCATTAGATCAGTGTTTAATGATTTAGTTTGTGCAAACAATGAATTCAATGCATGAATAGATTCAAATTCCAAATATTGATATTCTTCCGAATTAGCATTCAATAATGGTCGAGTAAATTGTAATTTATTACCGGCCATTTTATCCGCACGAAATGATATTGATAATGATATGACTGGTGAACAATTTGTACGGGGAATTATTCGTGCAAAACCTGGTCGACATTGACATGAACTAAGACCCAATTCGGTAATACATTTTTCATTCAATGAAATATCACATGTACTATCATCACCAACAATACAGGTATCAATACGTACAATCGGTACGTTTGGTCGTGGTCGAAATGCCGGACGGCGTACATATTGTTTAGCTTGTGATTTTTTTGCTGTTGAATTTGAACCAATATTGTTGTTGCTGTTAGTGTTACTAAATGAACCGGTTCCGGGTATTTGATTACCTGGTGATAATTTTGACGGTTTTATTGATTCAATTACACCAATTTTATTATTTCTAGTGGTTGTCATCGATGCATCAATCGTATGTGTTGGATCAAATTGTCCGATTTTAGGTTTTACATTTTCAATTGGCAATTGCATGATTACTGGTTTTCCATACGATATACTTGTTGTTTGTGAATGTAATGGTGGTGTTGAAAAAGTATTTGTTGGATCGGGTAATTCTTGATTTGTTGAAATAGTTTTCATTGTCGATAATGATGAAATTATCGATGAAGATGGTGTTATCATTGTTGTCGACGATGTAAATGATGGTTCTAAACCTATGACTGATGTTGTTATCGGTATTCGTTTTCCATAAACAACATCGTTCATTTTATTAGATGATTGATTTGGATTGGATGTAACACGTAATATTTGTGAATAATGATTACCTGGATTTTGATGTTGCTGTTGTTGTTGATGTTGATGATGATTATGGTGATGATGATGATGATGATTACGAATTTCGGTTACATCAGGATTCAAAACTGTCGAAATAGTCGGATTTATTGTTGATGTTGGTCGAATTGAATCCACAGAATTAGTCGTCGTCGTAATCGTATTAGACGAAACTGATGTTGTTGTTGTACCAATTTTATGTTTAACAACCATTTCGAATACACTTGGCCCATCATCTTCTTGCATTGTTATAATTTGCGGTGGTGGTTCTGATGAAATTGATGTTATTGATAATCGATTATTATTATTATTACCATTAGATGTATCGTTTTGTTGACCGAAAAATGGTAAAAATGTATCTATTTTATTATTACTTGAATGATCTAATCGATCACCGGTTGGTGATGATGAACTAATTTTCGACATTAGATTAGCAATCACATTGTTCATCATCGTTTTGTTATTAATATTAATATTGGCCGATGGCGATATGAATTGATGAATTAGGGCATCCATTTCGGCTTTAGATGATCCATGTAATGATGGTGGCATCATCATCATCATCGGATTATTATTATGATTGATATTCGAACCTGGTTTCATCGATGGCATTGGTAATGACATTGGTGGATTATTTAATGGTATTGCCGGTGGTGATTGTTGTTGTGGTCTTGAATTACCACCACTCGATAATAATGGAATGAATGGTAATTGAAATGTTGGATAATTAGATTGACCAAAATTGGATGATGGCCTTCCAGCGAAATTCGGTGGTTGTGGTGGTAGACCAATAGGGCTTCCACCACTAAAACCGGTAGGAAAATTTGGACCACCACGAGGTATAAGATGTGCTAAATGTGCTGGTATTCGTTGATTTAATCCACCGTTATTGGACATTTGTCCTAATAACATTTGTGCTAATTTTGCTTGTTGATCTGGATTGGAAAATAGATGCGGCGGCAATGGTGGTGGACCATTTGCTGAATTGGCTGAATTAGGCATTTTAAGATTACCACCAAGTAATTGTGCAAGTCCACCAAGCAGATCATCCATTCCATGTGATGATGATGATCCACTATTTTTATTATTTGAACGTGATAAATCTTTTGAATTTATACGTCCAGCAGCCGGTAAATCGCTATCTGTCATGGTAAGTGGTGGTGATGGTGATGGAAAATCTTCTCCTAATTTGGAAATTCTTCGCGGTTCACGTACTGATTGTTTTTTATCATTATTATTATCATCATCAATTTGATTCGAAGACGATGATGATTTATGATGAAAGATTTTTGTGGAAACTGGGCCATTGTAATAATCCGATGATAATGACGGTGATGGTGATGGTGAAAATAAATTATGACGAATCGAATCTGTAACATGAATTAAATGGGAATTTAATTAGTTTTGGAACAATGAGAGAAAAAATGAAAGAAAGAAAGAACCGGGAGCAAAAAAACAAAACGGACATTGACCCGTGGTCTAATCATAGTGTACGTATTCAAAAATTCAAAAAACGTTCCAATTGTCGAGTTTTTTGGCGAGTATCCACCTTTTAATTCAGTAAGTTTCAAAAAAAAAAAAAAAATCTTGTGGATCATTTCCATTTCAAAACAAAACAAAAAAACGAAAACTAAATCTAAATTATTATCATCAATAATGATAAGTAGAACAAACGAGTCATTGCTCTGTCTGTCTGCATGTATTTGTCGATGTGTTTTTGAAAAGAATTTTTCTTTTCTTTCCAAAAAAAAGAAAAGAAAATCTTT
>ERZ500997.400-NODE-400-length-12208-cov-4.753970_pt1 | contig 12208 bp, 2 predicted proteins | sample MGYA00248826_ERZ500997 | MGnify/ENA primary metagenome ERZ500997 (study PRJEB25958, sample SAMN03398524) | human skin metagenome | study: EMG produced TPA metagenomics assembly of the Human Skin Microbiome Metagenome (human skin metagenome) data set.
TTCGTCTTTAATCGATGTTTGTTCAAAATTCATTCGAACAACAACAACATTCGATACAGGAAACAGGATAAAGGAAAGGAAAATTCGAAGGATAGCCTATCGATATTATCGATTATTCCTCATCATCAAAACAATCGAATGATAATTCGAATGTTTGTTTTTTTTTAAAAAAACTTTTAAAACGTGAAAAACATTCAAGATTAGAAATTTATAAAAAAATCCAAATAAATAAAAATCAAACCTATTCAACAACGACAAATAACATGTGATATTTTTATCAACTGACCAACAAATAAATAAATTCATCAACATTTTTAGATTTTCATTGTTGGTTGTTATGGTCAATGATGATGATAATGGTCATTGAAACAACAAAAAAAAAACAATGAAAATCAAATTTGTCAAAACAAATTCAATATGGGAATTTTTTCTCGCTCTTACTCAAGTGTTTGGATGTACGAAAACAACAACAACAAGGGTTTTTTTTCATATGTTATCCGCTTATTTTTTCAAGCAAAGAAAAATCATCAAAACTTTCTTCGTTTTATCATTTATGATAAATGATGATGATTGATTTGACAGAAATCAATAAGAAAAAGGCCATCATTTTCGATGATAATGATGATGGCCAATAACAACAACAACAACAAAAACAACAAAAAGGAGATGTGCTTTTTAGCAATTGATCAAACAAACAAACAAACAGAAAAAATTCTCTCCAATTTCGTGATCAATACATACTCTTTTTTGGCTGTTTGAAAATATTTCGAAGATTCGTGAATGATCATTTGAAATAAATCACGACAGAATAAACATTATATGATCAAACAAACAAACAAACAAACATACATCACATCAGAATCAAATGCGCCATAATAAAAAAAAAAAGAATAAACAAAAGAGACAGCCAAAAAAAATGTGTTTGGCTATAAATAAAAGGTGGAGTCCTTTTGTTGTTGGTTCCTATATACAAATATCGATGTCAAACTGTAAAAATAGCCAGAAAAACGAAATTCTAATCCAACCAAATTCCGCCAAAAAAATTGCTCAATTTTTTTCCCATTTTCGCTCTTTCGGTGTTAATATGCTAAAATGGTAAATGAGGAAAAAAAAATTTTTTTGAGCGATTCTGCACTGGATCGCCTTGATTTTTTATTTTTTTTTTTAATAAAATTCCAATAAATAATCAAGGTAAACCTGTAATGATCATCAACAAAACTAAAAGGTTTTTAAAGGTCAATTTCATTCCTTTCACATAGCGAAAAAACAAAACTCATTGACCATGATCAAAAAATAATGATTTCCTATTGAATGATTATCATGTGAAAAAAAGCAAGCAAAACAAAACAAATAAAAAAAGACGATTTCCTTCATCATTCAATACATGACATAGGATCTGATGTCTGATCATCATCATCGTTTGAATATCCGTTGGCCTTGTTTTTGTTTGTTTGTTGTTTTCACCCAATAGATAGATTGAGGAATAAACTTGGATTTAGTCACGTCTTTATCTCATTTTTTGTCTGCGAAATTTTTGTTTGTTTTTGTTGTTGTTGTTTTTTGATTAATTAATCCAAAATAATTAATTTTTTTTTTTTTGTTGACAAAATCCATTATGACAATCGATATCTAGATCGTTTTTTGCAATTGTCGTTGTCGTCATTTGTTTATTCAATTTATTATCGATTTTTTTTCTTGTTTTTTTGATCGATCGAAAAATCCCAGTCATGAAAATAGAAAATTGATTTTCAAAATGATTAATCATTCATTTTTTTTTGAGAAAATCGATGGCCATTTATCTATATTATCGATTGTTTAGTTTTGACACAACAATTTGCCGGAAAATCCACCTGATCCATTATCCTGATCATCGATAATCATCACATGTTGTTGTTGATCAGATCTTTTAGTTGATGAAAAATGAATGAAATCCTTTTTACAACATTAACCTTTTTTTTAAAACAAATTTTTGAAAATCATCATTTTTAATATTTTTCATTGAGACAAAACAAACAGAAACAAAATTTCAAATTCTACAAATTTTTAAACACAAAAAAAATCCAAATTTTACAGATTCATTAACTAAAAGAAAGATGTTCGAAATTCGAATCGAACGAGGGGAGAAAAAATATTCGATCTGAGTCGAATCAATTGACACTGTATTGATCAAAAAAACAACAAATTTTTTTTTAGAAAAAATTATTAATCAATGAAACGAGAGAAAAAAACTTTAAAAAAATAAAATTTAAGAAAAAAATAATAATATCCAGATAAACAAATGCATGCAATAATGATGATAAAATGTGTCATATGATAACAATTTGATGATTCAAGTTTTGGAAAAAAAAGTGGAATTGTTTTCTGATCTTCAATCGATACAATCGATATATTATTTGATAAGTAATTGATTTTGTTCCCAAACAAATATCACAAATGTGGCGGAAAAAAATAGGATGATTGATTTTGAAGAACAGCCAAAAAATAATTTTTTGGTGATTTGATTTGACTAGATTTTTTGTTTAACCGGTTGATTTTGGCTGTTGTTGCTGTAAAAAGATGAAACAATTTTGACAAACACGTACCGGTTTCATTATTTTTAATCGTATAATTGCTGCTTCAAATCTTGAACATCTAAATAATAAATAAATAGAAGAAAAAAATACAGTTTTAAATAGAAAAATTCTGGTTAAAAATTCAAACAAAAAAATTTACCTTGCACAAAAAACTTTACCACAATTACGACAATGATGTTTACGTTCGGTAATTGAAAATTTTATCGAACAACTAGTACAATTAGTTGCAACATCATCTTTAATCCAATGATCGGCGGCAAGATTTTTATTCTCATTTACAGCCCAACAGAATATACGTCCACGTGCATCACCAACAAAAAGATTACGATGATCTTTCGATATTGCTATACAGGTAATTGCAGCCGGATCTTTATTATCTTTACGTTCATATGCTGTATGCATTGTTAATTTTGAACAAAATACTAATTTTGTTGTCCAACGATAACCAATCTTAAGACATGGATCTTTATCATCATTTTGTTGTGGTAATTGATTTGGTGGTTTATTAGCAGTTTTCAATAATGATTCAGCTAAAGCTGTATCAGATTTTGAATTACGAATTGATCCACCAGTGCCACCGGTTTGTAATGAATTTCCTAATAATTTTGTTGATGATTTTGGTTCATTATTTTTGAATAATTTTTGTTCAGGTTTTGATTCGGTAAATGATTCTGAATGTATTAATGAAATAGTCGGATGTGGACGAATAACATGCGATTGTTGTTGTTGTTGATTATTTGATCGATTCCAATCATTTAAATCATTACCTTCATCATCAACAGGTGTTGTTGAATCAGCTGTATTCTCTTCAGAATCATCATTTTCATTTTTTGTCGATACTATCGATAATCGACGAACAATTTCATCTTTTGATGGATTTAATGAAATAGAATTTTTCAATTCTTCTGATACAGGTGATTCGGTTGATGATGATGATGAAGATGATGACGACGACGACGACGATGATGATGATGATAATGAAGATGGTGTTTTTTCTTTCGATTCATCTGTTGTTTCTAATCGTTCTTGAACATAACGTAATGCCCACATTTTTACAACACCATCTGATGAACCAGTTAATATAACATTATCTGCATCCCATTCATTATATGATGAAAATGCTAAACATAATATTTGTGCAGAATTTTGTGGTGAATTCAATGATGAAGATGATAATGGTGAACAATCAAGTGTATTAACTTGTGCAACAAGATCACCATTAATTGACCAAAGATATAACATTGTTGAACAACATGTAGCAATATCACCTGTTAGATCATTAATAGCGGCTGCTGCAATTGGTGATCGATGAACTAATTCAATACCACCACCTAATTGTCGTATAAAAACAAAACGATTAAGATCCCAAATAATACAGGTTTTATCACGTGAACCGGAAACAATGATTCCATATGCTGATGATGATGCTAAACATGTTACCGCTTCAGTATGGCCATATAATTTCTGATGCAAAGATGATGTTAATGATTTAGTTTTTACACGCCAAACATAAATAACTGAATTAGTTCCAGCCGTAATAATAATACGAGAATTCGGTACGGTTGTACAAAGAATTTCACCATTCGGTGGAAATAGTTCACTTTCCCAAACATAAAGTGCACGATCCGATTCATAAGGTCCGATACGAAAACTATGATCAGCAAAACCCCATGCAACACAACGATTATATAATGGTGGTATCAATACTTTATTCTGTTCAACAGCCAATATTGTTTTTTCTTGTTGAACAATTTGACCAACAGCACCTTTAATTTCTTTGATTGGATTCATCATTGGTTTTAAATATTCTAAATTATGTATGAATACTTTGCTTGCAGTATTTGAACCGCTTAAATTTACTGATGATAATAATGGTGGTAATGATGATATTAATGGTGTTGATACTGAATTTTGATATGTTTTCTTTTGTGGATGTGGTTTTTTAAATAATTGCATTGGTACTTGACCAAAATTATTTATAAAACCAATGGTTGCATTCTTTTTTAATGGATCATCAATATTATAGATATCGGCATTTCCTTCATAGAATAAATGATGAAATACATTTACTGCTTCAATTGCTGCTGGACCTATTTAATTATTGAATGAATAAAGCAAAAAAAAAACAATTCAAAATCAATTTCAAAAAAACAGAATAATAATTGAATACAAACCATTTTGTTTATAACCAAATATCAGATCAATCCATTCATGTAAATGTGCTGAAACATAATCCGATTCTAATGCAGCACGATGTACACGAATAAATTCACGTGGATCATTTTTAGCCCAATTAGGTAATATAACATCATTTAAACGTGTACCATTTTGTTTACAACCAAAATCATAACGATTTGAATTTATAAGAAATTCAGGTAGATAAAAAAATTCTGGAATTAATTCTTTCAAATCGGCCATATTATGTTTTGATGCTGAAAGCCATGCATCACCAATCGAATGAAACATACGATCAGCTAAATCAAAATGACCACCTTGTAATCGTAGAAAATGTTGTGTAAATGGTTCAATTCGTACCAAATATGAAGCAACAATCATTGCACTTGAATAAAATGTTCCATAATGATATGCACCTTGTATAAGTTCATCACCCTTTACAACAACAAAAAAAATGTTTAAAAATCTAAAATTTAAGGAAAAAAAATAACAACATACCCCTTTAATATTTGTATCAGTATCCCATTCACTAAAACGTTTTCGAAATTGTTCCAAACGTTCCGGTGTTTGTGCACCCATCGGTCTACTTAGATCACGAAACGAAGCCGGATTATTCAAATCTAATTCATAACTTTGATAATCAGCTACAATCCATGGAAATACTGGATATTGCATTAGATCATTATATGAACGGCCAGCTAATGTATTTAGATTCATTAGATATTGAAAATTTGATATTTCACCACGAATCCAACGTTGTGTAACAGAAGTTTCACCAATCAGATTACTTAATAGACCACCTGTTTCAACATTAACATTACGTTTTTGTCCCATTAGAGAATCTTGAGCATTATCCGTAATATGAACAGCAACAGATAAAAATCTTGCATAAACTTTATTACGTAAATTTCTTGGTAATACCATTAATGAATTACGACCATCCATTGAAAATATTTCCAATGCAATTGGTTGTAATAGATAACGACGTTTATGTACTTCACGTATATCTTCATATGCAAATTTATTACATACTTTTTTCCCAGTATAAACAGATACGGAACTTGAACTTGGTGTATTTGGTATGATTGAATCATAAACACCCGGTGGTAATGAATCAATATCACGAATTTCTTTTGTTTTTAATAATGTAAAACCATCGATAAGATAAAAATGTTCATTACCAAATAATAAAAGACCTTCATATGAATCAAGACCTTGTACACGAGCCACTCGAAACATATGTGAAATTTTTTCACCTTCTTCCAATAATCTTAATATTGTTTGCATTTCATTATTATTATCTTCATGCATTATAATATCTTTAGATATTGTTTTTGTTGATGTTTGTTGTTGTTGTTGTTGTTTAACGTTAGTATCATTACTATTAATTTGTTGTTCACTAATTGTTTGTTCTGATTCAAATATATCAATTGAATCGGATGGATCACCAATAAATTCTTGATAATCATCATCAGTATTTGATAATGATGTTTTTGGTCGATTTGAATCCGAACCTTTTGATGTTTCATTTGAATCACTAATCGATGCACATGGTAATTCATCAATTTCATATTCAAATGATTGTATATCATCATCTTTATCCAAATGAAAATATTTTTCCGAATAAATTCTACGATAATAATCTTTTGAATCTAATGATATTGGTGAACGAAATTTTGGTGATTTTATATTCTCTAATTCCGGTCGGAATGGATAATTTTGATAAAATTCATCATTACGTATCATTTTTTTACGCATACGATTTGGTCCTTCAGTCATATCCAACATCCATTTATCAAAACGTTTTGAACCATATAATGGACCCCATATTGTACGTTCACGTGTTAAAAATTCATATTCATTATTTTGCCATTCACTATAAACATATTTACGTAGATTATAATCTAATGTACGTTTTTGTTTGGCTTGAAAATTGACAAAATTTTTAACAATCAATTCATGTATCGATGTCCAATAAATAATTTCATTTTTTGTCATCAAAGTCCATGTTGGCACTATAGTTGAATGTGATGTTAAATGTGCTGAATCTGAACTTAAACTTGAACGAAATACTTCTTTACGTGTTGTACCGACTGCGGATGATATAGCCGAACCAACAACACCCGATGTACCGCCAACAATTTTCGAAACAAAACCACCGGCCGATTTGGTTACTAAATTATTTAATTTATTAATATTTGTAAATTTTTCCGATAAAACATTCGTTGTATTTGATAATGGTAGATAATCAAATGATAATGATGATGATGTTTGTGGTGGTGGTTTTCTTTTCAAACGTTGCTGTTCTTGTTCAATATAATTTGACCAAAATTTTTGTGTTGGTTCATAAAGTAAATCACGAAATTGTATTAGATCATTTGATTCAATACCAAATGCCGAATTATTTATTGTTAATGAAATCTTCAATGTTTCTTCTAGGAAATTTTTCTTGGATAAATAAATTTCTTGCCAAATTTTTTTCACTGTTGATATTATTAATAATGTACCTTCATCAGTTTGATCAGTTTGATCTAGCGAATTATTATTACTACGATTACTATCAATATACCATGTTGTTTGTGATGTTGATCGATCATTTTTAATATTTGTTCCTGAAGATGATGACGTTGTTGGTGTTAAATTAATTGTTTCGTTTTGTACCAATTGCAGCAAACAATATGTTAAACATGCAAAAAATTCATGATCATTATTACATTTGGAACATATTAATAATTGACTATTACAATGTATTAATTGTAATATTTCAAATAATTGTATACGATCCGATATTGTTTCATGTGATCGTGATATTAGAAATAAAATTGTACGATTAATTGATTTATAGAGAAGATTCAATTCGGATATTTGTGATGTTAAATTTTTTAATGATGTTTTCAATGATGATGAATTTGTTGTTGATTGTTTCGTCGTTGCTGTATCAACGGAAGAATTTGTTCGCAATAATCGAATAAGACAATCAAGAATTTTTCTTCGATCATCAATATAACAATTTTGCCATAATTTATCAACAATCGCTGACATTAATACCACAATATTAGAATAGGAATTTTGGAAATTTAAAATAATATTTTGTTGTTGTTGTTCGTTGTTGTTATTATGCTGAGTGGATGATGATTGAATATTAAAATCCAATGATTTACAAACACAATCCAAAAATAATGATATAATTTTTGTTTGTCCATGACGACATTGTCCCATATAATTTAATAAACTATTAAATAATTGACATGGTTTATTATTTGTAAATAATGATTGTTGTGTTTGATTCATTGATAATGTATATGGATTTGTATTGATTATATTGATAAAAATGGCCATTATAAATTCTAATATCAGTTGACAAACAGGATGATCAATTAATTGTGTCGCTGTTGTTGTTGTTGTTGTTGATTCAACATCTTGATCTGTTACAATCAATGAACGACATAAATGATGAAGAAATTCAGAATTTGTTTGACAATAAAAACGAAAATCACGATTATAATTATAAATATATTTGATAAAATTTATCAATATTATTGGATATTCATTATATTTAAATTGATTTTGTTCATTATTAACGATTCCAATCGAATGACAACAAATTGAATTAATCATAACAATAATCGATAATATAATATCTTTACCATAAATTTTTTCTTGTTTAAATTGTCGTTGATCATTAACAAGTATTTGGATTAAATTATTCAATGAAAGTTGATCAAATGAATCAATATCTTCTAATGTTTTCGGTGTTAATGTACGAAAATAACCAAATATTGTTTGAAATAAAATTAGATAAATTTTTGGTTCATATAGATGATATTGAAGTAGCCAATTTAAATGTTGAAACCCGGGTAATGTAAATATATCACGTTGAATTTTTGTTACTGAATTTTTCGCTGCGGTTGTTGTTGTCGTATTTGTTGTTGATATATTAAAACCAGCCAATTGAAAACCAGTCGAACGATTTTCAATAAATGAATCAGCATCTTTTAACCATTGTCCGTTTGTTAAACCTTCACGAAATTTTGCATAAAGTATTGGATTCGATAATAATAACATTAGATTGACCAAACCAATAGTTATTGTTTCCTGATGTAATTGTTTTTGTTGTCCAATAAACAACAGAAACCAATCAAAACCAAGTGATCGTACCAAATCATCTTGCATTTGACCATTTGTTGATGGTGAATTACGGCTCATTAATTGTAGAATAATTTTCAATAAAGAATTTATTAATTCAATCGATGAATCGATTGTTTCGTTCATTGTATTCGATTGTTCGATTGTTTTCGATTGATCATTTTGTCGTTGTTTTTGTTGTTGATCATCGTTATTATTGATCGGTAAAAGTGAAACAATAAATTGTCCCAAACAAAGTAAATCTTTTGATCGATTAGTTTTGTTTAATAAACGAAAACAAATAATCATTATGATCGGTATGAGTTTTTCATCATCTTTTAATTCTGGATGATCTTTAAACAATGAAAATAAACGTGTCAATAGATTCATTTTACGTAAATGATAAACATTTAAACGTGTTTCAATTGTTAAAGCATTTTCCATACTTGAACTAGTTGAACTTGATGTTATAATTTCATTTATACGATCTAATAATGGTTTAAGTAATTCACTTTGCAGCCAAAGATCAATAGAATCGATAAATAATTCTTTAAATGCACGATAATTACTTGGATATTCTAAATGATTATTATTATTATTTTGATTACCAATCGAATTGATACTGTTTGCAACGTTTGAAATTGTTGCAGATGAATAAATTGTTTGACGATTTATTGTCTGATTCATTATTAATCGTGCATCAAGATTATCCACCAAATCAAATAATAAATTAAGAATATGAACATTTAATGATAATCTTTTACGTTTTAATAACATTGATAATATTTGATAACCATTAATACGATCCATTTCAAGTTGTAGTTCACGATTTGCTCGTATAATACATAAAAATGTTTTACAACTTGCATATAATGTTTCAGAATCATGTGCATTTGCAACCAAACCTAACAATAGATATGTACCACCAATATCGGCTACAGTCAGTGTAATTGGTTTTGGTACAAAACATCGTGCACCAATATTACCAATCAAAACACCACCTAATGGTCTACTTGGTCCACATAAATGTCCAGCTGAATTATGTAATACATAAATAGGTGTTGCATTTTCATGTGTTGAAAGGCCAATAATTTTAGCAATTTGTTTACAATCAAATTTTGAATAAACACGACGCATTTTTGATAATGTCATTACTGATGTTGCACGTGCATTTAAACCAAATATTAATTTATCTTCAGCAATTTGTTGTTGTGGTAATAATAATTGTTGCTGTAGATATTGTTGTTGTTGTTGTTGTTGATGATGATGATGATGATGATGTGATTGTTGTTTATATGCAATAGCCTGAAAACTACCAATATAATTAGGACCAAGCATATAAATATATGAAACAAATGGTGGACCTAATGCTTCTTCAATCAAATGACAAGGACCTTGTTTCCAAACTAATTGTGAACCTTGTTTACGATATTGTGGTGGTGTACCAATAAATGCATTTATATATAATGGACTTGTATTTGTAATACCATAACTACCACCAACAATTGATGAAATATAGCTTAATTTTTTTGATAAACGTAAACAACCATCAATATAAACATAAATTGTAGAATTTTTTAATAATGCTCTATTCAATACAATAACAATATGATGCCATGAATTTGTTGTTGTTAATTCCGGTACTGGAAATCTAACATTATGATCTGAATCAAGATTCATTTGCACATTCATTGTTGTAAATATTGGTAATTCTTGAGTGGAAATAGTCATTGTTTTTTCCTGTAAACTTATATATGCTTTCAGACATGAATATTCAGCATTTGGTTGTGTTGAACGATATAATGTTAATACATTGATTGTATGATTATCATTAATTTGATCAAAACGTTCAATAAAAATCCAACTTGTAAATGAAAGACCTGATTGTGATGGAAATGCACGTTCACCGGTACCGATACCACCATTAACTAATACAGGTGAATCAGAATTGCCAACAATTGCACCGGTTAATAAACTTGATGGACCATTCGAAAAATTACCTGCTGTCGAAATAGGTGCAATCGATGGTATAAATATACAACTAAATCCTTCCGGATTCATATCAAATTCAGTAAATGGTGGTGTTAGATTACGATTTGAACATTGAATTATTCGATTATTTGATTGATCATCATCTTGTGAATCACGTGGTGTAGCAATACTTATTATTGATTTAATTCTTGATAATGGTATTGAACGATCACGATTAAATATTTTTGGTTTAATTTCATCCAATGGTATTGAATTGAGTGGATTTGATAAACGTAAAAATATACGTAAATCTTTGGCCAGTATATGATGTGCAGATAATCGTTCAAATATATAACGAATTAATTGATGTAATTGATTTGATTCATCCATAAAAATATCCAAATAAGCTGAATGCATTAATTCGGAAACTAAACCAGTTTCACAAATCACTTGACAATTACGTTCTAATCGTAATAATGTACCGATTTTTTCCATTAAAAATCTACATAAACGACCTGATTCAATAAATTTTAATAATTGAAATATTGAATCAATTATGCATGGATAAATGATTATATTTGTATCCATATTTGAGGATTTTATCAGTTGTTGTTGTGATCCAGTATTTCCACTATTTCGATCCAATGAATCCATAGCCATATCATATAATAATCTCATCAGAACACAGGAACATTCATTTTTTGTATATTTTCGATTCGATGGTAATTCATCAACATTATATTCAAATAATTTTTCATAATTTGTTTCATCTTTTTTAGCCATCATCATTGATGATTTTCGCCAACCAAATTGTATTTCATCAAAACAACCCAACAATCGTAATGAATCGGTAAAACTTGGTGAACAAATTTCTTGAGCAAAATATTTTGAATTTGCCGGTTCAAAACGCATTGCTGTTGTTAATGTTGCAAAAACAAAACGTAATAGATTCCAAATTTGTCTACTATTATCAGTAATAACATATACGGATGGTATTTCACTTAAATAATTTTCCATATAAACAATAACCGATATAACCGATACAAAACCACCAATTTTACGAAATAATGCACGTACACGATGATTTTCACTCAATACAATCAATAATGATTTTAAAACTGATAATTTTAAACTCAACATTTCCTGTACACTGTTGAATGAATTACGATCTTTATGTAATAAAACTAATAATTGTGATAGATTTTCTTCACTATTATTAGTCGATAATATTAATTGTTGTATTAATGTAAATGCACGTTTACGTATTGATTTGGCTATTGAATTTGATTCACGATTACTTCTTGATGATTCTCTTCCGCTATTGTTACTGTTATTGTTACTGCAAATATTATTTCCACCTGTCG
>ERZ500997.401-NODE-401-length-12204-cov-6.912750_pt1 | contig 12204 bp, 8 predicted proteins | sample MGYA00248826_ERZ500997 | MGnify/ENA primary metagenome ERZ500997 (study PRJEB25958, sample SAMN03398524) | human skin metagenome | study: EMG produced TPA metagenomics assembly of the Human Skin Microbiome Metagenome (human skin metagenome) data set.
TGATGACAACAAGTTGATTAATTTTTATGGCCATTGCCATCATCATTTATTATGACTATCATCATTATTATTATTATCATCTGCCGAGAAGCTACGCCTTAATTTCTTCCATTTTAATTAGATTTTGTTTGTTTGTTTCATCATATGACATTGACAAAATATACTTCAAATAAAAAACTCTTTGACCTCTTTGAATTGATGCTACTGTTGAATTCAGATGTCTCAGATTCGTGATTTGTTTTCGAAGATATTTTTAAGGCTTCCGTTTTTTTCCGTTTTTCTTATATCACATTTTCGTTAGCTTGTTGCAGAAAAAAAAAGTTGAATAACATTAAAATTAACAAACAACACCGAATAGACATCATCAACATTATCGTTGTTGAACAATCAAGTTAAAAAATCTTTCGAAAAACTTTATTGATGCTTCGCTTTATGAATAAGAAAAAAAATAGCAGGTGTTTGACATCATTTCATCAGCATCATAGTTTTGTTGTTGTTGTTGTTTGGCTTCCTTGTTATCGATATCTTCGTTAGAGGTTTTCATTTCAAGCTTCATCCAAAAATGTTGGCCAAGAAAATCGGTGCCTGTTTTTTTGATTATTTTGAAAATAATTTTACATTGAAATCGAATGTTGATGAAATATGAAATTTTGTTCATCATCATCATTGATGACTTTACAGAGACTAACTCTCTATTCTATAAGCAGGAAAAAAAATGATTGAATCTAACATCAATAAAAGATTTGCGAAGATCACGAATCTATAACATTTGTAATAATTTTATTGTTGTAAAACCATATTGAAATGAAAGTGAAGAAATAATTTTCTCGAAAGCTCAATATTTTTAGCTAATGCATTGAACTAATTTTTTTTTGTTGCTAAAATGAATGGTAAAGAATTGAGATGATTATATCTAATTATAGCAATGATTTTACCAGTGATGATGATGATGATGATTAGCATTATTATTGATCACGATCATAAATTATAAAAATATAGAATTCACTATGTGTGGTTTACTTTGAATTTATTCTGAAAATTGAACAGGAAATTGTTTTGAAGTTGAAAAAAATATTTTTTGATTGTTAAAATGATCGCAATACATCATAATTTCTCTTAATGGTTTTTACTGTGTATTTCTATCTCTCTACAAACAAACATACAGATTGAAAAAAAGAAAATCTCTGGCATTGTCTAATTAGTTAACATTCGAATCTATTTAATGTTGATGTGTTTGTGTTTTACAGCCTCGTATCATAAAAAATATCTACCGAATATGGAGAATTTTTCCAGTGTTTCTCTCCAATGTTTGATATACCTGATATTCGTTTTGTTTGGATACCATGAACCATCGAACAACGCACACACACACACACATTTTTTTAGATATATTCAGTATGATTAATGGTCACCGACCTATACAGACGGCAGGTGCACATTTGAGTTTATATAATTCATGTATTTGCTTCAAAAATTATACGATTACGGATGTCAGACATCATCATACTAAAAACACATGCATAATTTTTCCTATTTAGGATGATAAGGACCAATTTTTTGGGCGCTTCTTCATTTTTTTTGTTAAATTTCTATCGATTATCAATCTCGACACTCTGATAATGCCGATATTTTGGGCTATTGATCCAATGACTCACCAATAATTTCTTTTTACTATCGAATTATTTTTCAGTTTTTTGTTTGTTTGTTAATGAATTTGTGTTTGTTTTTTATGATGTCATATCGATTCATCGGAGAATTGATGCGGCTGTGTTTTATTGTTTTCGATTCGCAAACATATAAGGCTGATGATATTTGTTATTTGGGAATTTGGAAAACCGGTAGCTTTGTTGTATTGTTTTGTTATGTTTCTGGTTTTTTCTTCGAATCTTCAATTCAACACTTTATTTTTGTTCAAAGCTAAATAATTCAAGCGAATAATTTTACCCCCGATTTTTTTTTTGTCATGTCACATTCATTTCTTTTATTTTGTTGACGACAAATGATCTTTCTTACTTAGAATCAACATAGATATCCGAAAAGGGCCAAAGTTTAGAATCATGCACAACCGACAATTGATCCATCCCTATCAAATACAGAAAGAGTTTTAGTTGTTAGAAAAAAAATTAGAGCGGTAGATCAGTATAGAGACAAACTGACAACATTATTGTCACATCCTAGACAACTATTATTGGATATGGTTGTTATATGTTTTTAAATATGGTGCCCAAATGATTGTCGTTCAAATGTCACCAGAATTTTATTTTTCTTTTAATTAAAAAGATTTAACGCTTACGATAAATCACAAACGACCAAATTTTTTTTCCTTTTCATAACATTCACACCAAAGTTGGACACTTTATACGGGTTTGTTTGATGATGAAAGATTATTTTTAGATTGGCATTCAAAGTCCAAATGAATGAATATCTTTTCATTTTGGATTGTCAACATTACTATGGATCGAATGAGGGTCATAATAATCATCACCATCATCAGGATGACACCAAAAAAATGAATGAATGAATGAATGAATCATATTGTTTATGAATTTTGAATAGCCTGTACAAAAAGATGTTTGAATGATGGCTAATCTCTTTTGGTTGGTAATATGGTATAAACCACGAGCGCTCCACACATCCGTACAAATTCATTTAGTGTTGGTCTTATTCACAATAATCATTGATTTTTTCCACATTAATTTATCGTTTTTAGTAAACTAGTGTCGTTAGAATTTTGCTGGGAAAACACCTATGATTGTGATGAATGAATAAAAAAGAAGCTGAATGATAACAATAGAGATCATTTTTTTTGTATGTTCAGGTGTTCCATTTGGTACAAATTTTTATTTTCATTTTGTTTTGGCTTCATTTCCGAATTTGGCTGGTTTGGTTGATTGGTTTTAAGACCATGTGGGCTCGTGTGTCTTTTTGGACAGTGAGTTTGTTTTTGTGTGTGCATGCATTCAGGCAACGAAGGTCTTATTGACTTTCATACAGACAAAAGCTCAACTACTCTATTCAATTTTTTTTACAGCACCCGGTACTGGCTTTTTTTTTGTTTGTTCCATTCACTGTAGTCAAGATTGGTTTTTCATTCATTCATTTTTTTGGTCATTGTTAAGATGATGGTACCAGTTCATTTTGTTCTCCGTTTTTTTTGAATCGGATATTCTCACCTTCCAGATCAGACTTTCTATTCAATATCATACACATTGGTTGGTTCATATTTTGTTTGAGGTTTTGTTGTTGTTGTTGTTATTCAAATACACCACTTGAAAATTGAAGTTTTTTTTTCACAATTTAATTCAATCATTCATACCACAAGCTTACTTTTCTGAATAAAAAAAAAATGAGATGAATATATGAATGAAAAAATTATGAAACTGTTGCATAATACTTGAAAAATTATTGAAATTCATGTAATGATTTTATGATTCAATTTTTTTAAATTATAGATTTTTACGCATCTTTTATCGTTCGTTGAAAAATTTATTAAATCAAATTGAAAATTTTTATTCAAATATAATGCAATGCAACTATAATAATAATAATAATAATGATTATAATGGATGATGATTCAATGATTGAATGTCATCAACGAGGACGAAGAAGACGACGACGACAACAACAAGAACAACAATCATTCTTGGTACCAAACACCTTCATGGAAATGTACAAATATTCAACATCGATTCATGGTCAATGCTACCGAAAATTACATCACATACTTATATTGTTATTTTTCCTCACTGAAGGAATTAGATCACAACAATATACTCCTATCGAAACAACAAATTCACAACAACCATCGGTATCATCATCACAATACCCTTCGGATATAAACATCCTGACCAATAACAATCCAAACATCAACGATATTAACAGTGATCTCATTTTACCCGAACCGTAAGTTTTTTCTTTTCTTTTTTTATAATATTAAAAAATTTTAAATCAAAAAAATGAAATTTTTTCCAATTTTATCGATTCGTTTTATGCCTACCAGCAAATTATTTTATTATTAAAAATTCTTGTTATGCTAAATGTATTGTAGTGAAAAAAAAGTTTGAATTCTTCTCATCTAATTGAAAGGTTTTTTTGCTTGAAACTGTAGTTATTGAAACTATCGACCTGTTTTGCTCATTATTGAAAACATTCACGTTGATTCTATTCAATCATTCTTGTCATCATCAAAGTAAACGCTAATAAAACTAAAGAAAAAAGGCACGTGTTTTGTCTTATGGTGAATGTGTCAATCAGTCAAAAATTTTCTTTCCATTTCATTGCTTCACTGTGATTTGTATGCTTTTTTTCGTTTGCTTCTATCCACGATGTAGTGATGATGTTCAAAGTTTCACGTAATATATTCTAACATTTATTCCTTCTCTATTTTTGGTTCTTTTCTTTCCACTTTAATTGGCCCATTTTCAATGTTGTTTGACATTTGTGGGTAAAACATCTATGATTCATCCATATGACAATCCTGAAAATAGAAAAGTACGATTGTTATTATCATTATTTTTATTACGAATTGAAATCATAATAATAGAGCGATTTGTTTTAACACTCTCCATAACCACGATTGTGTAGGTTTGTTGTAAGGAAACAAAACGATTGTCTCGAAATGAATTTCAATGCCATTGCCACACATTTAAAAGAATCACAATTCTAGACTAAAATAATCCAAAGAAAAAACAATTTTTTTTCAGCCATGTCATTGAACCATTGTCGCGTGCATAATTCATGTTCATTCTTTTTAACAAATACAGCTGGGCCATGTGATCCAGAAACAATTATTTTTTTTGGCGGGCAAAGCTGAGTGCGTGATTTGCCTACATAGATATTGTAACAATTTTTTTATGACGATAGTGAGAATAATTTTGTTTTAAAGAATCAAACATTCGAAATTGAAAAAAAAGAATCCTAATAATAACAAAATTAATATTAATTATATCTATTTTTTTGGTTTTGTTGGTTGAGGATGCCAATGTGATGATGACTGGATTTTGTTTCCGAATTATCCTATTTCAGTTTTTCATTCATTATTATCTCAAACCAAAATTATTCTAATAATTCTTCCATCTCAAATTCAACAATTTTTTCATCTAAACAACAAAAAAAAAACGAATGAAATCAATTCCTAATGTTGTCGATACATATGAGTTTCAGTTTTGAAAAAAAATCAATGGACTTGATCGAATTGTTCGAAAAAAAAAATTCATTCAATATGGGCAATGGTCCGTACGACCTTTTCTGTTGGGTATAACAAAAAAAAATTAATAACCTTAAACCGTGGCCATATTATACGATGTGTGGTGTGTGTGTGTTTGGAATTTTAAATAATATTTCGGATTGATCAAAATAATGATAATTATTTTTTATCCCGTTTCATTTTAGATCTTATTTTATTGTAGCATCTCGTATTGTACGTCCTGGACAAGTATATCGAGTACTAGTGACCATTTATCGTAGTACTGCAACAATCAATGTACGAGCTTCATTACAACGCAATGGTATTGAATTATCATCAGCTTTGCAATTATGTAAAGAAAGTATACCGGAAACATTGCTATTACGTATGCCAACAAATTCTTTACCCGGTACATATAAATTATGGATTGAAGGCAATGTTAATGAATATTTTGGTGGCAATGTATTTCATAATGAAACAAAACTGCAATTTGAACAACGTTTTATGACCATATTTATAACAACAGACAAACCAGTCTATATGCAAGGACAGACAGTACGATTCCGTGCAATGCCCGTAACAACGGATCTAAAATCATTTTCCGATGCAATCGATATTTATATGCTTGATCCTCGAGGCACGATCATGCGACGTTGGCTTTCTAGGCAAACAAATCTTGGTATGTATTCGTGTTTAGAATAAATTTATTTTAGTGGAAATTTTGCTTAGTTTACACCTTTTTTCCTGATCAAACAATCCATAGCATCAACTAATTAATTGAAAGAAAAATACTACTGGGAAATAAAATTCAGAACTTTGTTTTGAATTTTCTTTTCTCAGATCAGCTCGCGGCGAATTTTAGTTTTCTAAAGAATCATTTTAATCAGACCAGAGTTTGCTTTTTAATCAGTTTTCTTTTGAATTTTTTCCAACATTTTTTTTTAATTTTTCATCTGAAAACAATGTTACTAATCGATCATCATTATCATCACGGCCAATCATTTTCATATAATCAGGTGCTGTCAGTCTTGAATATCCACTATCACAACAGCCGGTCTATGGAAAAAATTGGACGATTAAAGTTGTCGCTCAAGGACAGGTGGAAACAAAACATTTTGCTGTCGAAGAATTCTGTATGTACATTAATATTGATTGTGATTATGAAATGACCAATTGGTCTTTTTCTATTCTTCTTTCTAATCGATTCGATGCGTTTTTTTTTACCTACATGATTTTAATTGATGACAGATCAAACTCGTTTCGAAGTAAATGTTTCCATGTCTGCTTTCTTTCAGGATACTGACGCCTACATCCGTGGTTCAGTAATGGCCAAGTAAGTATTATTCGAATCATTGTTCATTGACCACAATCATGTCGGCATAATTAAACTGTTTTTTATTATTATTCACTTAGTTTTACTAGCGGTGTACCAGTTATCGGTAATTTGACCATTGTATATACATTGCAATTAGCATCTACTTCCTTTTCTTCATTGTCTCCATCAACTACATATAATAATAATCGAGCCAATATAAATTATTTTGATCGACCTGCTATTGAAACAACCGAGCGATATGTATGCTTATTATTGTTTATAATTTTTTTCATAACTGAAACTTTTTTCAAATAATTTTAATAGTTTGATGGATATTATGAATTTCGTTTGCCAATGTCAGAAATTGTCACTCAGTTATCAAAAGGTGCACCCGTTGATGGCGCTATGCTTACTGTTACTGCCTATGTCGGTGAACGCTTCCTTAATCTTATTCATTCTGGTTATGCAAAAGCCTATATATTTAATTCGAAAATTCGTCTGAAATTTTTGGGACCAAGTCCACAAACTTTTAAACCTCCAATGCCTTTTAAAACATATGCCGTATTATCGCATTCTGATGGTTCACCCATACATCGCGATTATCTTTATACTGATCGAATTGAAGTACATACACGTGTACATTCAAGAGGCGGAATACTAGGATCTTTCAAAGAAGAAGTTCCTATGTCAAAAAATGAATACGGTTTATGGGAAATAAAAGTCAATTTGCGAAATCTTCTAAACAATGATATGACGGCCATTAATAATGTCGATTCATTATCGTTACAAGCATTTTTCAAAGATGTTTATGGTTCAACAGTTAAATCATCTGAATTGCGTGTATATGCTAATTATGCTCCAAATAATCGATTAATTCAGATATCAACAAGCACAATAAAACCTAGTGTGGGCCAATATATAATTTTTCATGTTCGAACAAATTACTATGTGAACCTGTTCAATTATTTAGTCATTTCAAAAGGAATCATTCTAGTTGCTGGTCGTGAAGAGATGAACTCAATGCTAAAAACATTTACCTTTACTGTTTCATCGGAAATGGCTCCAAGTGCTACAATTGTTGTATATGATGTTGCACCCGGCGGTGAAGTTATTGCTGATTCATTGACATTTCCTGTTGATGGCATTTCTCGAAACAACTTTACTGTTGTATTGAATAATCGAAAAGACAAAACTGGTGATACGATTGAGGTGGTGGTTTTTGCACAACCCGGCTCATATATTGGTCTATCGGCGTTGGATAAAGATCTTTTTGGTATCGATGCCGACAATCAACTTAGTTATGCACACGTTCAACAAAAAATGATCAGCTTTGATGATATTTTACCATTGAATAATGCATCTCTTAGCTTTAGCTGGTATTCACGTTATGGAATTCTCGATCGATTTTTCTATTTTCCATCACCCACACTTGGTATCGATACTAATCGAACATTTGAGGTATATCATGAGTAAATGATTGATTATTTTAAAAAACTAACTTTCTACTAATGCTTTTCATAACAGCATGCAGGTCTTGTTGTGTTTACCGATGCTAATCTAGTTCTTCGACCAGAAACATGTAATCGAACTCGTGGATTGCTAAGCTGTATGGATGGTGGATGTTATCATTTTTCTAAAAAATGCGATGGTCGTTCTGATTGTCGTGATGGTAGTGACGAAGGCCTCTGTACGTTTGATTTATCTTTGTAGTATTCTGTGATTGTAATCATTTTTTTAAAAAAAGGTCATGATAACGATCAATATAACTTTGCTCATTTCCGTATGACGAGAACAAATCGTTTACAACGATTATATGACAATAGCTGGTTATGGAAAGATGTTTTTATTGGTCCACTTGGCTATCATATATTCAAAGTTCCTGTACCAAACGCTCCGGTCAATTGGATCATATCAGCTTTCGGAATGAGCAAATCCCATGGATTTGGTATTCAACGTTCCAAACTAAAGTATTCAAGTGTTCGTCCATTTTACATGAATGTCGAAATGCCTTCGACTTGTTTACTTGGAGAACAAATTGGGATTCGTATCAGCATTTTCAATTATCTTCCTTATGAAATTGAAGTAGTTGTTATTCTAGCTCGATCTCCCGATTACAAATTCGTTCACGTCGAATCGCTTGGTAGAGTTCAATCATATAATCCACGCACTTCGTTTGGACAACACCAACATTTGATCATGATTTATCCTAGTCGAACCAAAGTTGTTTACATGCCTATTGTCGCCACAAGAATCGGAGATATCAATGTTACTGTCATGGCCAAAACTCAAGTAGCCAAAGATATTGTTACTAAAACAATTCATGTTGAACCTGATGGGATACCACAAATGATACATACATCAGTCGTTCTTGATTTATCACAAGGTGCCTACTTGATTAAATATCTCGAAACGAATGTCACGGAAAGTCCAATTATCCCTTATCGAAAAGAACGACGTTATGTTTTTGGTTCGAATCGTGCAAAAGTCACCGTTGTAGGTGATGTCATTGGTCCTTCTTTTCCAACGATTCCTATGAATGCTACCTCTATGTTACGAAAACCATTCGACGCATCAGAACCTTCAATGTTTAGCTTTGCTGTTAACGTATACACATTGCTTTATCTTCGTTACACCGGCCAAAGGAAGCCAGACATTGAGAAAGAAGTTTTTCGATATTTGAATATTGATTATCAACGTCAATTAAGTTACCAGAATTCCGATGGCTCATTTCGAGCTTTTAGATGGCATCAAACACCGTCAGTGTGGATGACTGCATTCTCTGCTCGGATTTTACATCTTTCAACGTTTCAAGAATGGGAAAATTTTCTTTATATCGATCCAAAAGTCATACAGAATGCTATCGTTTGGTTGTTAAAACAACAACAAGTTGATGGATCATTTGTTGAATATCCAATGCAAAGTCCGTTAAATCGTCGGACCAATATGACTTCAAGCATATCGTTGACAGCTCATGTTTTAATCACGTTGGCCGAAGTTCGTGATTTAAGTGGTGAAGTTGATTCAAAAGCTACAAGTGCACGAACTTCAGCACAACGATTTCTTGAAAGAGCTTTACACATGGTAAAAGATTATGAAGATCCGTATGAACTTGCCGTTGTAACCTATGCTTTAACATTGGTCGAATCAGTCGAAGCTGTTGAAGGGTTTAATCATCTTTACTTACGAATGCGTGAAGTTAGCGGCATGCGTTATTGGGGCAAAGAGCCTGTAGCTCCTATTCGTACACAGGTCGAAAGTAATCGACCATTTATACTACCTCGTCTTCCCAATCGATATGATTCCTCAAATGTCGCTACAACTGCTTATGGATTATTAATCCATATCAAGCGGCAAGCTTTCATACAGAAAGAAATTGTTGAATGGCTCAATTTCCAACGTTTATATGATTCAGGATGGTCCACAACCGAAGACACAATTGTTGCACTTCAGGCATTGATTGATTATTCAAACAAAGATCGTTTACGTGATGTTACCGATATAACTATAACTATCGAAGCTCCAACATCTCATAATTTTTCGTCAATGATTCATATAAGCGAAGATAATATTTCAAGAATGCAATCGATTGACATACCGAATGCATTCGGTGCCGTCACAATCAAAGCTCAAGGTTCTGGTGTAGCTATCGTGCAATTGAACGTAGAATATTGTGTGGATTGGCCACAATTCCAAATTCAACCACCGATACGATCATTTGATCTAGATGTATCAGCTACATTCACTGGCCGTAATAGTTCACATATTACATTCAAATCTTGTCAACGATGGATACTTACACAAGAAAGTCTAACATCTGGAATGGCCGTTTTAGAAGTAACCGTACCTACCGGCTATTTTATACAACAGCAAGATCTGGATCGAATGGTTCGTGCTAATATTCAGAACAAGTTGAAAGAAGCCCGATATTTTGAACGAAAAGTTGTCTTTTATTTTAATTCTGTAAGTATTCTGGAGAAATTTTTCTGGCCAGACTCATTTTAATTTAATTTTTTTCTAGCTTGATACAAGTTTTACCTGCGTTTCATTCACCGTACAACGATGGTATCCAGTTGCAAATCTTACACGTTACATTCCGATTCGTGTATATGATTATTATGCTCCAGGTAAATAATTATTAATATTCTGAACATGTTCTTATTATTTTTTTTCTTTACAGAACGTTTCAACGAAACAATGTTCAGTACACAGAATCTATATTATTTGAGTGTCTGTCATGTCTGTGGTTCTTATCAATGTCCATATTGTCCGATATTTAGCTCTTCACCCTATCGTTCATTACCGAATCAAATTATATTATTCATATCTATAATGATGGCAATAATCACAATGTTTTATTCATCATCATTAGACATTGTCATTATTCGAAGTAAAACTTCACCATTATAATGAAAATAATTTCGTTATATAAATTGAATTATTGCTTATAATTGTCTGTATCTCATTGTTACTATTGTTGAATGTATGTTATGTACGTGTGTATTACGTCAAACATTAGTCAATCATAATATTTATTCATTCATTCAATTTGTTTATTTAACTGACCATTTTGCCGAAGAAAATTTCACAAATCGGCTTTATAACTAAAAAGCATTTTCATCTGATTTTTTTTTTGTAATTTGATTTTTATTCAAGATAATGAAAATGAAATTTTTTTTAGTTACCAAGCGGAAGACTTCGATTTATGTCAAATGCAATATCTCATTTCATGGATTTTATCATTATAGGCATCACATTGTCATGTTTTTTCATTTTTCGGAAATTACCTTGTACATTTTTTTTTGTATTTTTTTCTCTCGCTTATCAAATTTCTGGTTGAATTTTCAATTATCATGTAAAATTAATGGACATTCTGCTTAAAAAAATTTATGTAATGAAATTTCAGCAAAAAAAAATGTCTATTCTGTGTCTGTATATAAATGTATTTATAATCATTTTGATTCTAATTGAAAAAAATAAATAATTTTATCAATTCTTTTTTCAAAGAGAATGAGATCCAAAAATTCAACAAAATTTTGTTTGTTTATTCCAAAATTCTGCGGCTGTAACTTTGTGTTTCGTTTTCGTGTTGAGCCACAAGATGGCCGTAATAGTCAATTAAGGTTTCCGTTTATAAAAGCCAATCAATTCTTTTTTGAATTTATTCAAATCGATTATAAACAAATTACAGTATGAAAGCATATGTTTAATTTAATTTTCAAATTTCTTCACTGAATTTAATAATTTAGAAAAAGAAAATATTCTTTTCGATTAATAACAACACAATTTGAAAGGTCAATTAGAAAATCTCACAATCAATGTTGTACAACTGTATTTCGTATGTAAATGAAGAATATCAATCCAAAGTGATGGTTCATTTAATGATCATACAAATGCTTAATTTAATTAACTTTATTTTTTATATTTTTTTTTTCATTCACACAAATGAAAATGATAATATAATGATGGTGATTTAATATAAAATGAATTCATTTATTCTTTTTTTTTCTTTCTTTCTCTAGGTTCTATTTGCTTCAGATTATGTCATTTCTTGTTTGTGTATCGTGTTCATTGTACTTCGATGCTCAATGTCTCTTCGGGAATAATAAAAGAATTGTAGAATTTTCATTTTATTTCTACATTTTTTTTGTTCAATGTTCACATATATGTTTAATAAAGCGATGAATAAACAGAAACGAAATATACA
>ERZ500997.402-NODE-402-length-12204-cov-5.736192_pt1 | contig 12204 bp, 14 predicted proteins | sample MGYA00248826_ERZ500997 | MGnify/ENA primary metagenome ERZ500997 (study PRJEB25958, sample SAMN03398524) | human skin metagenome | study: EMG produced TPA metagenomics assembly of the Human Skin Microbiome Metagenome (human skin metagenome) data set.
AAGATTAAATTTTTTTTTTTGAATAAAATCTGTACTGCTAAATGATTAGAAGTTATTTTTTTTCTTTGAAAAAAAACATTAAGAAAAACTAAATGATGGTATCAAATTAAAATACTGGTGATAGCTAAAGAAAAAATTACCGTGAACATTGAAGAATGCAAGAATTGACGTTTACATAATATCATCACACCATTTTTTTTTTGTAAGAAAGAAAGATGAATAGATAAATGAGCATCATTAGTCAATTTAAACTTATCATCATCGGATATAATCGTTCTTGTCTCTCTCTCTCTCTCACTTTGTTGCAAACTCCCAATTTTTTTCTTCTTCTTCAATTCATTTGTTTTGTTTGTTCATTCATTTTACTCATCATTTTGGATTTTCATTAGTTGATGATGATGACTTATATCCGTGACTTGTCTTTTATTTATTTTTCTTTTTATCATTCATTTCAATGAACAAAAAAAAACATTGAACATTGTAACTTATGAGATATACTATATGTACCATAGTTTCATCCACATCATCAATGAAAATAAATAGAACAAGAAATGAAAAAGAAAAATCTTCTTCTTGTATATCTTGAAATTTGTAATATTGGAAAAAAGAAAAACCTGAAGTGAAAAAGATAACAACAAATTGATGTTTCATACAAAATGTATGTGTTATTCGTTTACAATGATAAATTACGGTCTGACAAAAGAATTTGTTGTTGGTTTTTTCATTTATTTATTTATTTTTTCCTTTGATACACTTAATTCTTATACACACACATACATACAACAACAAAAAAACATTGAAGCATCGCTTGTGTGTGTGTGTATTTGTCGCTCATTTGTCTAAAACAAAAACCAAAAAAAAACGACGGCCTGCTTATTTCCATGGATGAATCTTATGGCATCCATGTAAAGAAAGAAAGAAAAAAAAAGTAAAAAAACGATGATACAATAAGATATATAATGGAAATTGAAGTAAAGCCAAATTGAATTCAACAAAAATGAAAGAAAAAAAAGATCACACACACACACACACATACTATCTTTCATCTTAAGGGGATTTTAATATTTTTTTTTTTGCTTTCTGATGGTATTTTCAATGTGATCGATCTCGATTTTGTCTTTTTTTTCTGGTAATAAATGGACAAAATTTATACTTAATGGTGGTGTGTGCTCATCATTTTGAAAATGGATTGGCCCGAAGAGAAAAGTCAATGATGATGGCAGGCGGCCAATTTTATTTGGTAAGGCGCCACAGCAACAACAACAACAACAACAAATATTTCCAAAGTCAATTGCTATCTTATTGGTCTATCTATATGTATAGTTTCATTATAGGAATCATCATTCGAAAGAATTATGATTTTGATGGAAACGAAATAAAAAAAAAGCCCTAAGCAAAAGTATCCTCTCAATCATTTTATATGATGACAAAAAAAAAAGACTAGAAAGAAAAAAATACCAAAGAGATTGATTCAAAATGACAGTGCAAATATTTGCTTCGTAGTGTATGCGTTTGTAGTAAGAAATCTCGATCATCATCATCACTCTCTTTTGTGTGTGTGTCATCATTATGGATGTTAGATGGATTCAAAGACATGATTATTATGATGAAGAGAAAATTCGAATAGTTTTACACAAACAAACTATAGGTGATCAATAATATTATATAACTAAAAAAGAAATATTTGATCACTTGTACAAATGGAATACAACAACAACAACAACAACAACAAGAATCCTTGCCATCATCATCATCACACGGGTCAAAGTTTCAATCAAAAGTGTTTGTGTTGTTGTTGATGATAATAATAATAATGTTCATGATTATGGCCATGTTCAACTTCAAATCAACTTTTTTTTCTTCAAATGTTTTTTTTTCCAAATCTATGTTTGTGTTTGAGATTAATCGACAATGTTATCTATGTGTAATAATAATAATAAAATAAAAATGGTGAATAGAAAAACACACATTGTTTGAACGAATTCTCAAAAAAATGACCAAATGTAAAAAAATCCAAATTTTCAATTCTGTCTCATTTTTTTTTCTTCTTTCACTTACAAAATATTAAGCTGCATTTGTCGACGTATGATTGCATTACGTTTATTAACCAAAACGAACCAATTTTGAAATAATTTTTCTTCCAATCGTGGATTGCCACCTGGTGTTGCCAAAAAAAAACGAATAGAATAATTTTTTGTTATCATTCAAAAAACAAAATTCATCAGACCAGTTTCCATAAGTTTTCTTAAACGTTTTTCCAAAATCAATGCTTCACGATCGATTCGTTTTTGTTCTTTATCAATATGAGCCAATTCTTGTTGCATTGATTCAAATGATGCTGAATACAAATCCAAAGAATCCATTATTTCAAGTATTTATAAATATTTATAATTTACTCACTTGGAAAATCATTATAATTATCCGATTTTTTTGTTTTTGTTACTTGTGTTGGTTGTGACACTGTTTTTTGTTTTTGTGATTTTTGTTGTTCAGAATGTTGTTGTTGTGAATTCAGTCGAGATTTTGATGGAGTATTTTTTGTTTCGCAAGTTTTAAATTGATAGAAATTAAATTCAACCAATTTTACTATCATACAAACAGACAGAGACAAAAAAATAATAATAATTTTAATCATGTAAAATTTTTCTTCTTACCTGATTGATCTTGATTTGTAGATAATTGTTTGACATTTGGAGAAGGTGATGATGGCTGTTGTTCATTTTCATGATGAGTAATTGAATAGGATTCAATAGGGCTCATCATTTGTGGAGTAGCATTATTAGTGGAATTTGTTGAGCTTGATAATGAAGATTCTAAACTGGTTGCATCGATCATTCCTTGTCGAGCGTTAGCAATTAAACGACGAGCACGTTCTCGTAACTGTTCCATACGACGTTCATTATCTGGTTGTGAAGTCTTTTATCATAATAAATAATGAGAATTTAGAGAACATATTAAAACACGGATTTAAATACCTGTGAAAGTTTACGATCAGATTGCTGGGAACTGATCGAATGAGATCGTATAGATTCAATCAATTTACGGGCACGATCTCGAAGTTCTTCTTCTCTCATTCGTGTACGCTATGCGACAAAAAAATTAAGATTTGAATACAGTCTACAAAAAAAAACAAACCTTTCGTGTCAGCGCTTCTGTAGAATAATTGTATGAATTTGGACAATTTGGTACCGAAAATGTTCGCTGTAATATATGATTTTGATGTTGACTACTAGAAAGATCAATCAATCCAGGCGCAATTTCGATAGGATGATTATTAGATGATAATGTTGTATGAGGATGATTATGGGTAGACGGTTTTTCATTATGATGATTATCATTATCACCAGTTATGAAAGTTGAATGATATTTATTAAATGATAAAGTTGATTGTGATGAAGGCATCGTCGTTGAAAATGGTTGTCGATATTTCAATGGTTTGCGTATCGGTTGCTCTTGTCTATCACTTATGTTTTTGTTATTGCAATCAAGCTTTGAGGATTGATCTTTACTTGATGATGTCCCTGTTTAAATGAAAATTTAATAAACTTTATGCTATAACATAGTTTTGTTTTATACGACTTACGATTCATAATTTCAATTTCCTCTTCTTCTGAATCAGATTCGAATGGACTTGTAAGCTGTTTTCTGGTCATCAATACTTTATTTTCATTTTCTAATGATTTTATACTGGTTGTCGTTTGCAGCTGCTGTTGCCAGTACTGTTGTTGATTTAAATTCATCGTTGAATTATCCAATTCGTCAAATCGATTGAACAAATTTAAACATTTGGTTTTCACATTATCAATACTACGATTATTTTGATCATCATTGCTTGATAATGTTTCGTCGTCGGTAATAGTTGAATTAGAATCTGAAATGGTATTTGCTGAACCGATCATTGATTTTCCTGTAAAATATGATCGTAGTTGATAAAGATAGGTCATCACAGATAATTTGTCTGGTACGTTCAAAACGATCATATCGTTCGGATCTATTAATTTTGGTATGCCCAATTTTGAGGCTGCGTCGAATACTTTTTTACAATTTCCAGTAATATCAGATGGCTGTAATGAATCAAAATCAATCAAATCCGGACGAAAATGATGTATGATTGCAGCAAATGCCAGGCCATTACGCCATGATGTGGTCATATTGGTCACCATAACACCACTATAATCTTTCGTTATTGTCTGACACCAGCTCAATAAATCTTCGGCCGTTGAATAGCTTGACTGTTGCTGCTGTTTTTGTTGTTGCAAAACAAATTTATCTTTTTTTTGCTGTTGTTGCAGCCGTTGCATCATTGAATGGCTGAATGACGATTCTTGATCGTTGATCGATTGTGCTGAATCGTCGAATTTTTCTTCAATAGATCTAAAGTAAAAACGATTAATTTTTAAAAATTGAAAAAAATTGGCACGTACAGCAAAATCTTAAAACATGTTAAAACGATTATCAAATACGGAAAAAAATATCCCTCAATCAATCAATCAATTCGATTGTAAATATATATTTTTTTCATTTTTTCCAATTGAAAACGATTAAAAAAAGACTTACCGTTCAAATGAATTCTGATTCAACTTTTGATATGAATGGTGTTCATCATCGTTACTGATGTTGGCCAACAAATCAGAGTCAGAATATTGTTCATATGCAACCGATGAATGACTGTCTACTTCATCAAATTGATTGTCGTGATCTTCATTTGAATCATCATTATTTAGATTAAAAGATGGCAATGCCTTTATATCTGATGTGCTACACTCTTGATCGCATTCGATCGACGATTTTTGGATAGAATCAGGCTTATCACAAGTTTCATGCTTTAAATGAGAATGAGTCACGAAAGAATTAGCTACGCTTGAATCGGAATTTGTTTTTGAATCTGTTTGATGATTATGACGACGAATAGGAGGAGATGGTGTATGAAGCTTTTGCTCATGCGGTAAAGTTTCAATCGTAAAATTATCGACATTACAGTTTTCTTCGTTTTGTTTCGATTTTGATTCGGATTCCTGTATATGGGGATTCATTTTGATTGAACTATTATTGCAAACCTCTAGATTGCCTATCATATCAGAACAAACACAAAAACCAGAATTAGATATAAACAAGTCTGATAACTACTTTGAAACAATTTCAGTATTTTTATTTAATCCATTATAACTTTTATAAAAAACTCGTAATGAAATAAATATTAATCGTGTTAAAAATGTATAAAGTACCGTACCGTTTTGCATAATTTCGTGCTTGTCCGCATTGGAGTTTGATTGATGTTGTTCGAGTTGATCACCAACATTATTACCAACTGAATCGTTATCATTATTCACAAATTGATTATTAAATTGTTCAATCATTTCGGATATTTCATTCTGCGTTTGATCTGAATATTTAAATGGTTGAGAATTTTGATCATCATCATCCAGGTCAGGTGTTGGATCAGGACCATTCATGCTAATTAAACTGGCTAAACTTTGCATATCATCATCTCTATATAGTAATTATATTTGAGAAATTTTCATGATAGATTAAATTATCGAATTGTAACCTACGTTGCTTTGCCTTCTTTTAAAAATTGTGTGGCCATTATGAATGAAATGTATGATCGTCGAACTTTTTTCGATGTAATTTGTAGCTTCTTTTTAGTAAATTCTTGACGAAAAGGCACAGAAAATTGATCTTCATCAATAAATTCACTAATATTTATTGCAGACGATGCTATACGTCGTTGTTTTCCCATCGGTGAAATATCCTCAATCGAAATCATCCAATCTTTTGATTCAAAACGACCATGTGAATCTTTGAACAATGTAACTTCGATATCAATAATTTCCGGCAATGTCCATTTTACCGATCCTAAATATGGATTACGTATAGATGGTTCCCATATCATTGGTTGACTACATCGGCGTCGACTTCGACGTGTAAACACGACAATCAATTTGTTTGGTTGCCTTTGGCCATCATCATTTTACCCCCCAATGATTAATATTATTAATATGATTTTGAAAAATTTTATCACTTACCATTTTGAACATCCTTCAATAATTAATTCATGAAGTTCGAATAAAATACGATATTTAACAGCACGTTTATTAACACGTTGAAGGCGTTTCCAAACGAAACTCATTCTGATACGAACTTTTCAACAAAAAAAAACTTTTGTTACTGTAATGGAAACAACAACAACAAAAAAAAGAACATAAAATAAATTGCAGATTTGAATAATAGAATGACGTTCATAATTTGTTTTTTATTGCTTCACCATTGATACTTGTTGTTTGTTGATATTGATGTTTTTGTTGAAATGTTTAATAACACAATAATCAATCACACATTTAGAAATGAACATTTATCGATTAACATTGTTTAATAATAAGGATTAAAGTTAAATATTTATGGAATTTTTTATTCAATTTTTTCGGGTCTAAATTTCAAACAAACAAAACGATTGTATAGATATGAGAAATTATCCGTTTTATCATAGAGATGATTTCAACTTGAAAAAAATAGATTCAACAGAATATAATCCAAGTACAAATAATCCATTTTTCGCTGATTCATACACAATGAATAAAAGTAAAATATAATGACTAGAAAATTATTCAACCCATAGAAAAAAGCTACAAATTTACCCAAAAAAAAGAAATCGCAAAAAAAAGAAAGAAAAACAGATCAAGCTTTAATACATCTGCCAAATATCAACACACAAACACGAACACACATCACCAAAGAAAAAAATCTTCGATATATATGGAAAATTGAACGATATTCAAATGAAAGAAAAAATTGTATATCCGAATATTTAGATAAACAAACACACATGTGTCTGACAAATTTGATTACTGTAAATTCTAATCATCAACAATTCTGTTAAATGGGCAATGCCAATCGAATAACAAATTATTTTGTTGATTGATTGTTTTTTTTTGGGTGATCGGGGAAATGGTGTCTGGAAAGAATGATATATATCTCAATATGCTCATTTTTTTACCAGCATATAAATGTAATAAATTAAATTCTACTTACACAACAAAGAAATCACAGAATAAATGCAAATTTATCAAACATTAATTGAATGTAAATAAAAATTGTTTGGAATATAAGAATAATAATACTATTTGCAGCAGCATCAAGGAATTAAGAACATTAATTACGAATGACTGAAATTATCTCGTTCGCCCATATCATTTTATGCAGATTTTTTAATATTAAAACATTATAAGATCCAAATAAAAAAGATTTCTTTTTTAAAAAAATGAAATTTATTTAAAATTTAGTTTTTTTACAAAAACAAACAAAAATAAACAAAAAAAGCATTGATTTATTAATTTACGAAACACGGAAAAAATAATCCATTTTCACCATGACCAGCTGGATTGTGTAGAAATAGAATCGAATCATTTTAGTGTATCTTTATGTCTTCGTTTAATTTCCGTTTTGCGTCTATATTTTCGTTTATGATTTTGTAAAATTCTTGTTTCAATTAGATTACGCTTCTGTAGACTTTTATAACGGTCTTTCAATAAATCGCCTTCGGTTTTCAACGATCTTAATGAACCAGAAATTTCGCCAGGTAAATTCAATTCGATAGGTGTTTCCTCGAAGCGATGTCGACTTAATCGTTTTGGTTTGTAAAGCGATTCGATATGCTTAATTTGTCGAAGTTTCGCTCGCTCTTTGATCTTCTGTTCTCGTTCATCCAACTCCTTTTCGATTGATTTAATCCGGTAAACATCATTCTCTTTTATTCGTAACAATTTATCTTGTTCTTTTTGTTTCTTTATTTCCTTTTCACGCAATTCACGTCGTTTTTGTTGTTTTGTTTTTCTTTTCATAGTTTTAGATTTTATTATGGCCATAGTCAAATCAAGATCATCAGCAGTTTCGATTTGTTTATCATCATCTTCACTTTGATCGTCATCAATCAATCCTTGTAACATTTCGTTAAGATTAGCTTTCTCATTTTCCTGGGCTTCATTTTTGGTAAGATGAAATTTATCCACTTTATCAGCCCACATTTTTTCTTCATTCAATTTAATCAATTCTTTTTCAGCTTCTGATATAATTAATGTTTTATAATCTTCCTCACTCGGATTATAAGATTGACCTGGTAAAGGAACCTCGACTGCAGGTAATAAGGATGGTTTTTGTCGCAAATGTTCAGGTACTTTTTTCTTGATCACTGCAAGTGATTTTTCTTCATCATTCCATATGTCATAATTGTTATCGAATCGTGATTTTGAATCATTCTTGGCTTTCAGTTTGAATTGTTTAACTTGTTTAGCACGAGTTATTGTATCTTTACGATCATTCCAATATCGAATCAATTTTTCATCATCATTATAAACGGTACGACGCTTATCACTGTTTTGTTTATTAATCACAACAGCTGGAACATTCGATGTAGGCAGCAATTTCCGATACAATCGATGTTCAGATGAAATTTTTCTCAATTTTGAATTATCAACCAATGATGATGGACAAGATTGGATTTCTCGATTTTTTGAGACCTGATCCAATTTTTCCTGATAAAAATCATCGTCGCCAGTTTTTTCAATCATAAACAGTTCATCGTTCTTGGCATCACCAATAGAATGACTAGAAAAAAACGTTTTATTACAGTTTGAAACAAATTGCCAGTACTTACCCAATACGTTCTTCAAATCTTTTATCGTCCAGAAATTCTTCATACTCGCTAATATCGGTATGCTTTCGCCATGCTTTCTTTTTATTTTTGCTTACTTTTTTAACCTTTTTTCTTTCGTTGGATGAAACATTCAAGTTCACATTACCATTTAGTAACATCATTGTTAAAAAATAATTAAATCAATCAGTTCCATCAACAATTCACATTGAGCTTGAACACGTGGTATTCAATGAAATTTTATAGCGCCATCCAGTGTTTTTGAAAAAAATTGCTTTGCAAAAATTCAGACTTTAAAATTGAAATTATATTTTTAATGCATTTGATTGATAAGATGAATTTACAAACAAAAATCTGGTATTATTCATACATAATTAAAACAATTCATTTTTTAGATTACGATTTTTCTAACTTTTTTTGACGATTTTTTTTCATTCGATTACGCATCGATCGATTAGGTTGATTTGATTTTAAATTTTTCTTTCTTGGATCGACAATTTTGGTGGCTACCTGAACACAGGCAATCTTCTGTCCGATTGGATCGGTAAGCGTATAACTTACTTTAAGCGAAATCTATAGCAAAATCAATCAATTAATTGATTAGATTGAAAATCGATTATATAGATCATTCGTTTATTTACCGGAGGATAATAAGGTTTGACTTCAAACCATGCTTTAAATTGATAATGTTCATCTTTTTTCAAAGGACACGACGGAAAAATATTGCCAGAATTACAAGGATCGATTTGTTGTTGAGGAAAAGGCATTTCACGACCACGAATTACACCTTTGATCACTTCGAATAATTTGCTTGTATTAGTTACTGTTTCAGTAAAGAAAAAAAAAGAAAAATTATAATCACCACCATCTCAATGAGACAATCTCAGTTTGCAAATAATAATTTCCAAAAAAAATAACAACGGATACCATATGGTCATCACAGAATTTTTTCATCAACATCAACTCTCTTGGTTATTCGTTAATCTAATCTATGTGTTCAGAATGAATAATAATTATGATAAATCTATCTAATGACATTTTCAACTTTATAGTTAACAACCTGTTGTCTTTTTTTTTCTCAGGTTCCTGAGAATATCGTGTATAGCCTTGATCAAATTTAATTACCACGTCCTGAATATAGAAAAAAAACTTGGTACATCTTCACGGTTCATGGGTTCATTTTATGTGTGTGTGTGTATGTTTATATATTAGTATTTCCTTTCATTGCGTAACGCGCTTCGATCATAATAATTAATTAGTTGCAAAAAAAAGATTAGATTATTTGATTGACACGGTAATGTTGTTGATGATGATGATGATCATGATGGAGATGGGATATTTTTGGTTCAATGGACATATATTTTTGGTTCGAAGGGAAAAAAATTACTTACGAGCAACAAAATCTGCTTCAACAGTCACATTAGTGCCCAATTCGATGACGCATATCGAATTATTATTATTATTATGGCTGTTATTATTATTATTATTGATATTTTCCATACATGGAAATATTCGTACATCTTTCACGTTTCCTTCACCTGAAAATAATTAAGTAGAAATGAATTTTTTTTTTCGTTGATCAAATGAAGAAATCGTGCATCACTATCAGTGTTGTAAAAATTATTTAATCGAAGTTACCAATCATTGATAAAAGATCGATAGATAGTTGATCAGAAATCAACAAAAACACACTTAACTTCAAATGAAATTCACGAAATTCTCATAGGATTTCAATTGATTACAGAAAAATTTCGCTTACCACAATCGGTAAAATTGACAGATTGACTTTTGACCAAATTATCGGCCATCATAACGATAGCGATGATCAATATGTACACGTTAATCGAAGACATTGATTGAAGCAGAAGAAGAAGTGGAAAATTCAATTGAATTGATCAAAAAAAAAATTGATTTGAAAAAAATGACGACCTTTTTTTCTGATAAAAGATTCAGCTGTTGTTCACAATCATCAATGAAAAATTATCATTATTTGCTATTTCATTCAATGGTTTGTCGCCTGGACATTTTTTCTTTCCATCAAAACAATAATATTGTTGTTTTGTATTGACAAAAAAAAATAGAGAAAAGAATTTGTTATTGATGATAAGGGTGAAAATACTTATTCAATAAAATGAAATCGATGATGGCACATTTCCAGACAAAAGTAAATAACAATTCGTTGTTTAAAATCTCACGACAGGTATCATTTATTTCAAATTCAATGCATACAATGATAGTAAACAAATTATATTTCAATTCAACTTTGTCAAAAGAAAAAACGAAGTTTGTTTCGTGGACCAATGATTTTCGATAACAATTCAAATGTGTTTGTTTGTTTGTTTGTTTGTTCATTCATTCATATGGAAAAAATCAAAAATAAAACAAGTAGAAATTGTATGTTGCCAAATATTAATCATCAATTTTTATGTGAATCTTTTCGGTGGAAAAAAAGAAAACCAGATAAAAAAAAAGTGAAAGTTTACCTTTATGTGGATCTGAAGAGTAAATCACTAATTCATTCATCCAGAAATTTTGTTTTTTTTTTCTTCTTTAAAAGAGAGTCTTCTCTATCTGTCCAATTTCCTATCAAATTACAAGCAAAAAAATTTTCTTCCACTATTTTCTATTTCACTATCCGGAAAAATTAAGTTTGATTTTTCGTTTCTCCCGAAATCCAAATTGTCTTAATTATTGTATTCAATCCAACATAATTAATATATCATGTTGATTCGTGTTATATCATGAATCATTGTTTTGTTCAAGAAAAAAAAACATAATTCCAATCCATTCATTCACTTCAATGATGTTGTAAGTTTGTTGTTATAAGAATGATCGGTATTTTCTTGTTTTTTTTCTTCTTACAGTGAGGATGATGCAAAAAAAATTTATTATTAACGGGAAAAATATTGGGCGACATAAGATGTTATCGATGCTAAGTTAAAAACAACGACTTTCCATTTATTCGTTTTAGCTATTTATAGCTTGAAAACTTTATACCTACACACTTGTTTTTCGTTTAAAAACAATTCGTTTGGATGATTATAATGATGATGATGATGATGACCACATATCGAGATACAAATCATCATAATCAAACGATAAAAATGTAAACCAAATGGACAATACAGTACAGTATTACTTCGATTAACGATTGGACATATTGGACAAACAAATTAATCATCTTCATCCTTTTTTTTTTGCTTTGATATTAATTATTTTCAAACACATAAATTGTCATCATGAATCGATGTTACCATTGTACTTATGAATGCATAACTAATTTTGTTTCCTTTGATCATCAGTAATGACACACCATGAATTAATCGTTCAACAGGTAAAAAAAATGTCATTCACTTCCATTCAAAAAGACAGACAGACAGAATGATTAAGATTTTTTTCCATTAAATTTTTTTAATTTATTTTTATAAATATAAAATATGAGAAAAATTCAATGATTATACAATGTTAATGATGATGATGATGATAATAAAAATACAACAAAATATGTTCATGGAGAATACATACATAAATGAGAATGAATCATTAAATCTTGTAAC
>ERZ500997.403-NODE-403-length-12192-cov-7.385763_pt1 | contig 12192 bp, 9 predicted proteins | sample MGYA00248826_ERZ500997 | MGnify/ENA primary metagenome ERZ500997 (study PRJEB25958, sample SAMN03398524) | human skin metagenome | study: EMG produced TPA metagenomics assembly of the Human Skin Microbiome Metagenome (human skin metagenome) data set.
TAATAAAATAAAATAAAATAATATATCATCTCATATGGAAAATGTCTCTTAATTATCAATTACTTGTTTCTTATCAATAAAAATGATTCGATTATAGAGTTTGGCAAAGTATCCACCATATCATACGAATGTTTTCTAACGAAATTTTTTTCGTTATTCATTTTAACCATTAAAAAGAACATCGCAACTCAATATACACCCATCCAAAACAATACAAATCGTTGCACAGACATCCCATGTCCATCCATCATACGATTGATTTAATTGATTGAAAAAAAAAACAAAATTGACTGACAACTCTTGACAAAAAGTTAACAAAATTTCATCGACAAATTTTTAAACCTAATTAAAGCATCATATAACCAGTTTTTACAAGAAAATGATGATGAAAACATCTTTAGCCATAACGGCACATCGTTTTATTTTAACTAGAAAGTAAGTCCATTTTGTCAATAATTATTTGCACACACACACACACACACGAACATTATTTCATTTTTTTCTTCTTAAAGATCTTTAATATTTCCTTTTGATCTTATCAATCATTTTTATTCCAATTGCATCAATGGATAAAATCAGTGATTTGATTTTATATTTATATGATGAAAACAAATGATGAAAATGTGTATCGAATGTACATTTTTTTTTATTCGCAAATATTACAGATCCATTGATCAAAATTTGACATATATCATCACTTCCACCGAAGATTTAAATTGAATGGGTACGAATGTGCTTGAAACAAAAATAAATTAATTACTTAGGTTACTATAGGACTTTGGCCAAATTTATTTCGCCATAATTCTGGTACATTCAAAATGAATATTGTTCAAAGTCGAAAAAATGTCGTTTTTTAAAAATTGATTCAGTTTGAAAGTTTTTTTAACATAAAAACAAATTCGAAGGACGATCTTTTCTAATGATAATAAAGGTAGTTTTTCATCTGCATCACTGAATCTTCTGAATCGAATGATCATTCATTATGGATATGTTCGATGAATTATGATCATCAGATTCATACGATATTTTCCTGATAATCGAAGCTGATTATGATCGGAAAACTTTTTTGTTTTTAATCACAATAATCAATGATCAAATGTTGTCATCGTGATCATCGTGATGATCATCAATGATAGAAACAAACTAAACATTTATCAGAATTTTCCACAAGTTTTCTAAATTACAAGGGAGTAAAAAAAAATTCATGATGACAAGAAAAAATTACTGCTAACAAAAAAAAATTGTCAAATTCATTATTAATACAATGTTTTTAACTTGGACAAAAAAAATTCCGACAACAGCTTTGAAAATGCGCTCTGTCATCACAGTACCAAAATGGCAAAAAAAAACAACATCATTCGACAAACAATATTTTTTTTTATGACGCCATTGTTTTTTTTTCCATCAAAGCGGTCAAAATGACCTGTGACCTTGTTTGTTTTCCAATGGCGTATTTATGGAAAAATTGAAATTAATTGAATCGTTTAATGATAATTGATTGATTTATTGTAATCTATCTATCAATAATCGTTTGATATTTTGATTTTGATGGCAATCCGTTTCATTTGTATTCGGCAAAGTTTTAGTACATTCCATTGATATATCAAAACAGTTGTAGTAGTGAATGAAACTTGATATATATCGGTTTTGGCTCTTTTTTCCAAATGATTTTTTTTGTTGTTTTATCTCATTTATGGCAAATTGTTTGTATATTTTGATGATAATTATGACGTCGAAGAAATTTTTTTTTTCACAAATCGTGTGTTGCCATTTGAATTATTATTTTTTTCAAATGTCGTCGTCTTGCTTGTGTTTAATAGTAAACAAACAAAATGTATATGTCGGCCTATATATATAAAAAGAGATGTGTATTCGTTTTTCAATTTAAAATTTTATGCCATCTAAATCGTTCCATGGCTAAAGAACAACGACATTATTCGATTCAATATTCGACCGTAAATATTTTTTTCGACATTAATGAATCGTTTCCATTTTCGATGCTAAAAGGAAAAGTCGATACTACTGCAGATCATCATTTACATTTATTTGAAACATTATTCTCAATCTAGATTTTTATATTTTGAATTATTTTTGGTAAATTTTATCGACTATTATTGATAAACTAATTGTAATCATAATTTTTTTCATTGTTTTTTTTTGTCCCATCAATAGTATACGTTTGACCGATCTAGTTAAACATCGAACGATGATTTCCGTTGCATATCAAAAAGGTCATTTTGAAGGTACAACAAGCCTTGGTTGTCAAACGACCAAAACATTTAATACCGTTTCGAATCGTGGCCTTACAAATCTTAGTGCAGCCACACTTAGTGAATCGGTAAAGAAATTTATCGAAGAAAAAGCACGTATCTGTAAACCGGATCAGATTCAAATTTGTGATGGATCCGAGGCAGAAAATCAACAATTGATCGATCTGATGGTCAGCCAGGGAATGCTTGAAAAGCTTCCGAAATATGAGAATTGGTACGTTAGTCATTCAATGAATATATTTTTTATTTAACAACTTGAAATTTTCCACTTATAGCTGGTTAGCCAGAACCGATCCAGCCGATGTGGCACGTGTTGAATCCAAGACGATAATTTCTACACCAAACAAACGTGATACGGTACCAATACCAAAAGAAAGTCTCGATGGAACATTAGGCAAATGGCTTTCACCAGAAGATTTACAGAAAGCTTTAGATGAACGATTTCCAGGCTGTATGAAAGGTCGTACCATGTATGTTATACCGTTTAGTATGGGACCAATCGGTTCACCATTGTCAAAGATTGGAATTCAATTAACCGATTCAGCATATGTTGTTGCATCGATGAGAATCATGACAAGAATGGGAGAAGCTGTGCTAAAAACATTGGGTGAGAGTGATGATTTTATTCGTTGTCTTCATTCGGTTGGATGTCCATTGCCATTACAACGGCCATTGAAACAGAATTGGCCTTGCAATCCTGAAAAAACATTGATTTCACATATTCCTGCTCGAAATGAAATCGTTTCATTTGGTTCTGGTTACGGTGGAAATTCATTGTTAGGAAAAAAATGTTTCGCTCTACGATTAGGATCGATTCTAGCCAAACGTGAAGGATGGTTTGCAGAACATATGCTAATCTTGGGCATTACTAATCCACAAGGTATTAAACGATATGTAGTGGCAGCTTTTCCATCCGCTTGCGGTAAAACAAATCTGGCTATGTTAACACCAACATTACCTGGATATAAAGTTGAATGTGTTGGTGATGATATTGCATGGATGCGTTTCGATAAAAACGGTGTTTTACGTGCAATCAATCCGGAATATGGATTCTTCGGTGTTGCACCGGGTACTAACAATAAAACCAATCCCAATGCAATGAAAACCATCTCAAGCAATACTGTTTTCACCAACGTTGCCAAAACATCTGATGGTGGTATCTATTGGGAAGGGTTAGAAGATGAAGTTGATCCAAAAGTAAAAATTACCTCATGGCTGGGCGAAGAATGGACAAAAGATAGCGGAAAACCAGCAGCACATCCAAATTCACGTTTCTGTGCACCTGCTGGCCAATGTCCAATAATTGATCCATGTTGGGAAGATGCACAAGGTGTACCAATCAGTGCCATCATTTTTGGTGGTCGTCGTCCCGAAGGTGTTCCACTTGTTTACGAATCATTTGATTGGAAACATGGTGTACTAGTTGGAGCATCATTACGTTCGGAGGCAACTGCAACTGCTGAACATAAAGCAAAAGTTATAATGCATGATCCATTCGCAATGCGACCATTTTTTGGCTATAATTTTGGCCATTATCTTGATCATTGGTTAAGTTTTGCAGAAAAACCAGATTTACAGCTTCCAAAAATATTTCATGTTAATTGGTTCCGAAAAGATAAACAAACTGGAAAATTTTTATGGCCAGGTTTTGGCGAAAATTGTCGAGTATTGGATTGGATCATACGACGTGTAGAAAATGAAAACATTCAAATGGTATTTTCATATATTTTATTTGACCAACAACTGATTGACTAATTTAAACAATTATTTTCCCTGTAGGATTCACCAATCGGTTATCTTCCAAAAAGAGATTCATTCCGCGCTGAAGGGCTAGATATTGACTATGATAAATTGTTCGATGTACCTAAAGATTTCTGGAAACAAGAAGTCACCAGTATTCGTAAATATTTTGACGAACAAGTTGGTGAAGATTTGCCTAAAGAAATAGCCGAACAATTGAATAAATTGGAACAACGACTCAATCAGTAATGATTATGACAATACAAAAAAAATGAACAGAAAAATGAATATAACATTTATTCTTTTCTTTCCTTATCGATTTCAACGAAACTCCAATGTGTATCTAACTTAAAAAAAACTTTTAAAATGAATAAAAATATATTTTATATTGTATATTTGATTTTAATTCAAAGCTATTTTAAATTAACCAATTAAATAACTTAATAAATCAAAAAATCTAGTTTTTATCAAATTACAAAATTGGCAGAACATTATAAATTTTGGAAATATTTCGACTTTAGAGATGAATCTAGAATAAGATTTTGCATTAATCAAATGTTAGACTTTAAAGTCCAAAATAATGTAGTGATTACAATAACCTCTTCATTATTTATCAGTCATCTTGAATAGTGACCAAGATGAATTCAAAATTCATCCAATCAATTGACCAAATTGACAATCTTTATAGAATATGAAAATATAAGGATGTCACAGTAGAATGAAACAAAGCCATTGAATAAATCATGAATGATAATCGTGATCAGTACGGGCATAGAAATAACAATATCCAGTGGTCAAGGAATTTTTTTCAAGTTGTTTGAAAGGAACTTGGGTAATGATGCTATCATCACAGTGATACCATTTTTGATAGTCAAAATTATATACATAACAAGTATAATGACCACATGTTATTGAAGGGCCTTGATGACAGATTACTGAGACTAGTTGATATCTTTCACATTCGGTGGATTGATCAAATACAACTTGATCATTTGTATCGGTCTCGTTGTTGGTTTGTCGATTTAAATTTGTTGCCGAAATGACCATAGCACCATTATTTTCATCTGAATTCAAATTCATTGATCTAATGTTAGCATTACTGTTGCTTGTAAGTCGAGACGATGTTGATCCAGAATTTATTGGCTCATCAAATTCCAGTCTTCGGGTTACTGATGAATTCTTTTCTTTCAAAATTGAATTATATGATTGTGTTAAACTGAAAATAAAAGAAATTGATTAAACAAAATTAAATAATAAACATTGATTTGAATATTACCTTGTCTTATATGGAGTCGATAACGGTGACATTAAACAACTTTGTATACGAATAAATTGTTTGGGCAAATAGATTGTATGGGCAACTGGAACAGCTGTATTATCTTTTGAGCCATCTTCCGAATATCTTAACATTTGAATGAAAAGAATCTTGGGCAGTTTAACGAAACGTTTTTTTATTATGAAATTTTCATCACAGTCCGGACATTTTGATCGACTAATTTCATTATTAAAATATCGCAAAATCGAAACCTGAACATTTGAATCCAATGGCAAATGAAATGTGTTGGATTTGTAATTAGGATCGACTGATTTGGCGCATGGTTTTCGACATTGAGGACATTCAGCTTCAGCAAGAATTTCATACTCGAAACATCGATCAATAGGATTACGATAAGATGAAGCAGGAGAAAAAAATTTGCTATGATTTTGATCAATTTCTTGTTTTATGTTATCAAGAATCAATGTAAAAAATTCGGCAGCATCTTGTTGTTCATTGGATTTGAAATTTTCAACCCAGGAACAGAAAGAATTTTGAAACAAAGTCAAAAATTCTTCGATTACTGATCGATTTTCTCTACTTTGATATTTGAGATAAAGTTCAATAAAATTATAAGTTATTGGTAATTGATTCTCAATTTCAGTACGTATATATTCACTTAATTTTGTATAGGTTTCGATAACATCTTTCATGAAAAAATCAAACGAAAATAAAATCTGAACAATAGCATTCATGTAACAAGTATTGCCAAGATTAATCAAACCAAGTGGGGCATTCTTTTCATTAATAAGATCTGGATCATATTCAGCTAATCGTGCCCATAATTCTTCATCATTTTCAGTTTCACGATTATTATCGCCGTCATAAGCAACAGATGATAGATTGTCATTGTCAATATTATTGTTGGCGTTTTCAATATTCAGTTGCTCATTAGCCGTGTGATTTTCCTGTGTGCCCAATATATCATCAATTTCTTCAAATTCATCCGATTGTTGATCAATCTTTTTTTTCTTGATTGGTGTGAACGCAACAATCGGCTCTGAACGTAGATTATCTTCGAAATAATCTTTCAAAACTTTTTTTGTGGCATTCGTTTCCGTTGGCTGTTCTGGATGTCTATCGAAACTAACATTTTCTCTATTATGAGCACGACGGAAACTGACAATATAGTCGCGCATATTACTCTGGCCACAGCTATTTATTAGGTCTAATTTTTTGAATGGTTGCTTATGAGCACTCATAGTTTTTCCTATTAATAATCAAAATAAATTATATGAGAAATTCCATTAACATTATAATATACGTTTGTATCCATGATATTCCGAATTCGTAATACGAATATTCTTTTTGGCCAAACTTTTTACAAAACGATCGGAATTCCATTCGAATTTTTCCATCTTTCTGACCGGTGTCGTTTGTTTGACACTCTTGTTGTTGCTATCCAAAACATCACTATAATCAGTACCAGCGTAAAATTTATCTGGTGTGAAAACCATTTCGTAATTAATGGTAAACTTGATGTTCAACTTGATCAATCAAATTTAAAAATAAAACAATTGAACGAACAAAATTCACAAAAATCAACATGAAAAAAGCGCATTTTTTCCTTAATGGTTACATTCATAAAGTACGTGTCATTTGCAAATATAATTTTAATTTTTTAAACACAAAGCAAAACGGCTTACTTCAATTGTTATTTACAGTTATTATAATCAGTAAATTAATGATTGAATCCGACTTGATCAAAGAACTAAATTGGAAAAAAATGATGCTGCTATTCTTTATTCATCTCTTTTGATTTGTTTGCTATAAACGTTTCGATCCTTTTTTTAAGTTCAACATCGGGAATTAACATGTCCATTGTGAGAGGAGTACGGGTATATGGATCGGTATGATCACTAAAATTAGGGAAAAATATTTTAAATTTTAATAAAAATTAATGAGAAATCGTACTAACCTCAGTAAGTGACGAGTTATTGTAGCTCGATCCAAAATCTTGTGGGAATTAGGTAAAATAACCGGATCGCTCATCAACGTACTCATCAATGGATCCAAAAATTCTTCGGGTATATCATCCATAGGAATTTCACTATGTCTATGACGAAGAATCAATTCTTTAACAGATTTATCCACAACAAGCATATCTTGACCGAGCATCGGTTGGCCCAATTTATTGGTGAGAATTTCTTCTGCTTGAATAAGAAGATCAGGCGAATAGGACCGATCATCACGACCAATGGCTAAACAGAATTCTTCATATCTAGGATTGACTTGATTGCTTCTAATACCACCACCTATCGTATTATTCATATCTATTGATATCGGATTATTACAGGCCAGATTGACATAAATTCGGCTGATATTTTTGACCAATTCACCAGGATTGAACTCATAATCGTTCATTTGTTTTACTTTAAAATTACGTTTATTCGGACCCACCAGATTATGTAGAAAATAGTTCAACATGGCAGCCATTCGATCAACAAGAATTCGATGTGAGAAAAAAGATTTCACATGAGAAGTTATGGTGGCCAATGTTGCTATTGTATCACGACCGATAAAGTTATGAAATTTGGCCAGACGGCCTAAATGTACAAAATTAGCTTCATTATGTTGCCGTGTAACTTGCGGTAAACGTGACCAAGCATCTGATTCACGTTCCTGTTGAATTTCACGAAGTTTAGACATAAGAGATAATCCTTCATCAAGCAAGAAGATTGCATCGTTAATCAACAGATTAATGAAACGCAGAAATATTGGCAATTGTACACAATCAACATTGGCTTCGGCAAACGCGGCCAGATCAATCAATTTCATTTGATGTTGTTCAATCGTACATAAATACTTGAATACAACATACATTGGTCGACGATAATTGAATTTTTGTTCGAATGCAACCACATCGGCATTATTAGCCTCATCGGATATTTCAATACTCACAAATCCACTGAGCAATGCCGGAAATAATTCTTCAATGAAATATGGTTTAAGGAATAATTGTTCCAGATGAAAACTATGAATATAAAAATTAATTACGAATAAAACATAATAAACGGATCAAATACTCACGGTGCAAAATTTGCTTGTACAGTGGGCAATAAAGCTTCGAGCATTTCGGCCATTTTGGCACGCAAATGAGGATTACGCATTCGTTGAGGTGATCCCATAAACAAAATACTCATCACCATAAATGGTTCAAGACCGGATTTTAAACTAAATACTTTTGGTTTGATTTCAAAATAACGCAAAAATAACATAAAATCAATGATATTTTCAATTATGAATTCCGGAACCCATTGAAGGCACGGCGAAGGTTTAGATTGGAAATAATTTTTTCCATTGATTTGCGCATCTAGTCGAATGAATGAATCGGGACCTTCTTTATCCAACGGACAAACAGCTAGATTATTGATCCACGAAGCAGTAGCCAGATAAAATTCGAGCAATAAATTCAAGTAATTCGTTTCGGTCAATGCAGATTTCATCGATAATGTCACAGTCATGTTACGATCGAATTTAGTCAATGTTTCTTGTTGTTGTGGATTTAGGTTGTTTCGAGTCATAGAATTAAATCCCATTCCCATTCCAAGCTGATCCAGACGACGTTGCAACTGCCCATTTTCCTGGTTGATCGCAGTGAATCGTTCATGGATAACACGAAAACCGATATGCAATGATTTATGAGTCATGAAAAATAACCGACTTATAAAATTTGGCTGATAATCATCACCACTAATGTTTGGTTTTTCATCCACATTAGATTGTGAAATATTAGTTGTTGAAGATGATTGATCTGTTGTACGATTATTCGAATTGTCTCTAGCCACTCTAGATGCGAAATTATCACCGCTGATTAAAGAAGATTCTTGTTTCAAAATATTTAGATATGGTCCATAATCATTCGGCCTGTTGGTCACTGTTGTTGTTCCTTCTTGTCGACAATAACGAATATAAAGAGGATCAACTTTTAACATTTTTTCATTGATTGAATATGCGGGATAGATTTCGATTAATTTGCAATTGTTTTCACTCCATGTACAAAACGGTTTACATAGATTCAACAATACTGCCGAAAAATTAAGAAGAAACCCATCAGATATTTGCGATGTATTACCACTGACTAGCGTGAACAATTCATTCATCCATAATTTGGAACGAGTATTGAATGTAGCCAAACAACATTCAATCCATTTCAATGTTTTCGTTCGAACTTGTGGTGGCGATCTTAGTAAAGAATAGAATAGATCGGTTAGTTTAGTGCGTAATTTTTGTAGATAATCATCGATCTGTAATTCAATTCGTTCCATTTCAGATGGTGTATGTGTGGTTGGAGAATTGAAAAATTGATATTCAAAATCTGGATTGTTTAGTATCAAATTTAACAAGTTAGTATTGTTTTTTTTCGATGAAAATAATGATGGTAATGGAGAATTGGATAACAAAATGCCCAACAAACATTCTTGAAAGATTTTCTCCTGACTTGTATCGACCGAATTGTTTGATTGAACGTTCATAATTGAATTGAGAAATACATCACGCATAGGATTGCGAAAAGCATCTTCATTATTATTGAATGATGGTCCTCGGTTGTTTTGCGAAGATGATGCATTACTGGAAGAGGTCACACCGGATTCAAGTAATGATAACGGACTATTCAAATCGATGAATATTTCGGCTAATGTTGGAGATGCGACCAATATGTTCAACGAAGTAATATCATCAATAAATATCGGAGTTAAAAGATGAGACTTTTTGAAATTTTCACAAAATCTTTCATATAAAGGCTTGATTATTAAATTTAGGTTCAATTCACCAGGCGATAAATCTGACAATGAAGAATTATATTCAGAATTTTGTATGCCCATTTTTGCAGCATGTATAGTATCGGTAATATCGACAAAAAACTTTTTAAAATAATTCATATGATCGGAAAGCCATGGAGTGGTAAGTTGAGTGATTTCTAATAAATCGTTGAACGGTTTCATGGTTTGATCATCGTTACTACCATTTGTCGAAGCTACTTTATTCAAATCGGGCATGACTAATAACAAAGCAGCCTGATCAATAATATAACGTTTCAAAGTTTTTTGTTCGGACAATGGTATAAGATTGGCAAAATCTTTGACAATCTCATAACGACAATAACAATCAAACAAATAGGCCATACTATTGGTATAATCATCGAATATTCGAAATGCAAATCGATTCGAACGAAACAGACTTGATCGTTGATCCGAAAAGAATCGTTTGTCAATATAATATTTGTTTTCATTGAAATTTTTTTCAATCAAACTTTCGAATACATAAAGAGAATAATTTTCAAATGATAAATAATCATCACTTGCATCATGAAAAACTGAACATATTATCGGTACATCATTTTCGTTATCGGATTTTTGTCGTTCACCATCGTTAAGATTGATACCATTATTTTGTTGTTGTGGATAAATCTGAAATATTGCCGTCAAATACTGATGATTATATAAGGTTTTATTTTCCAATATATTAATTTCGAGGTCAGACATTGTCGTTTGTTTCGAAATTTTAAATTTACGTTGAATTCTTTTTTTTATATAAATAAATTTTCTCAATAATCTATTTCAACAATCACACGAATAACACACACACACATGAATTGAATTAGTTAAAAAAAAATCGAGTTATAAATGTTAAAAAAAACTTGATTCTCATCAAAGAAAAAATTAGGCAAATAATTATTGCTTAACCACAAGAATCACATAAATTGAAGCGTATAATAATTTGGATACACACACACAAAACAAAAACATTGAATCCAATATCGGCCAAGAAAGAAAAAAAACTTTGCAATCATTTGCTGAGTCAAGCCACTATCCTTGTTTTTCGTTCATAAATGACGTTCGCTCAAAACATTCGAAAAAAAAAATTACAATTTTAATTTTAAATCAAATTTTTTTTTTAAATATTCAACAAACAAATTTAAAATTAAACTCAAAAAAGAAATTCGAATTCCATGTAATATTTCTATATGAAAAAAAATTTTTTGATTAATTCAATTTTTTTTTGGTTTGGTTTGAAAAAATTTAACATTATATTTTGAAAATAATGATTGATAAAAACATGGTATACATGATGATTTGTCTGGATAAACTGCTGGCATAATTGCAGGCATTCTCGGAACATGACTGAAAACACAAAATTCAAAAAAAAATCAAAATTCAAAATTAGGATTTTTCAAAAAATGTTGACTAACTTGAACACATCCTTTGACGTAACGATTGTCGAAATAGAATCCACCACAATGTGACACTAAATTAAATTTTATTCAATGTTATTTATCAACTCAAAAATAATAATTAAATAAATACTTACTTCGAACAAGTTCAGTATCTGTTGTCAATGAACCTGAATCTAATGCACAATCTCGAACAATCATTGTTTCTCCATTATCCTCTATTGCGATTGATTTAATTCATTGATAAAATAATTTATTATTATTAAATTAAATTATATCAATTTCATACCAAAACGACCACTTAGTTTAATACAAGCTGTAGCCGGATAAAGTCCATCACGTCCTTTTCTACCAGTCCAACAAGGTGATTGTAAAATGGTTGATGAATAATTATTATGAAATGGATCTTCACACCATTGATTAACACCACCAAATGATGTACATCGAAAACAATCAATAGATTCTATATAGTCTGATTGAGTCAACCGATTCAATGACATTATTGATCTACGAAAACAATGAATGAATGGAAAACTTACCAAAATTCAATTGCAATAACAACAATAATAATGTTGTTGTTTGAAATATTGTTGTTGATGGTATTGGTTGTTTGGCAAACATTTTTTATTTGTTTGTTTATTTTCTCATTGATAATACATTAGATTATATAATTTCAATGCAATAATCATTCA
>ERZ500997.404-NODE-404-length-12191-cov-6.574819_pt1 | contig 12191 bp, 11 predicted proteins | sample MGYA00248826_ERZ500997 | MGnify/ENA primary metagenome ERZ500997 (study PRJEB25958, sample SAMN03398524) | human skin metagenome | study: EMG produced TPA metagenomics assembly of the Human Skin Microbiome Metagenome (human skin metagenome) data set.
AGATATTTTGATTGATTGATTTTTTTTCAAATGAATAAAAAAAAAGCCAATAAACATTGATGTTTTTTCCCTTATTTTTTTTCTTTCCCTTATTTTTCCCTTTATGGCCAAAAGATATGTAATATTAATACCCGAAGAAGAAGAAGATATGTGGCATGTTTATAATGTACTACAGGAAAATGATCGTATACGTGCAAGTACATTACGTAAAGTAATTACTGAATCAGTAACCGGTACAACCGGAGCGAATAAAATTCGTACAACATTAACCATACGTATTGAATCAATTGATTATGATTTTGATGCATGTATGTTACGTGTAAAAGGTAAAAATGTACAAGAAAATCAATATGTAAAACTTGGACAATATCATACTATTGATATTGAATTGAATCGTAAATTTACATTATGGAAAGAAGAATGGGATTCATATTCATTAGAACGGATTGAAATGGCATGTGATCCAACAAAAAATGCCGATCTGGCAGCAATTATAATGAATGAAGGTATTGCAAATGTTTGTCTGATAACATCATCAATGACATTAGTTCGTTCGAAAATTGATGTACATATACCAAGAAAACGTAAAGGTCATTGTGATCAACATGAAAAAGGATTGAAAAAATTTTATGATCAAATCATACAGGCAATCATTAGGCATGTTAATTTTGATGGTATGGATTCTTATTGATTTTCGTTTAATATGTTTTTTCCAAATTAATTCTGATTTTGTTTTATCTATCCATCCAGTTGTAAAATGTTGTCTTATAGCCAGTCCAGGTTTTGTAAAAGATCAATTTTATCAATATCTAATAGAAATAGCTGTAAAAAATGATATGAAAATAATATTGGATAATCGAAATAAATTCATACTTTGTCATTCATCAACGGGTTTTAAACATTCATTGAAAGAAGTTTTAGCCGATCCATTATTACAGAATCGTTTGGCCGATACAAAAGCCGCTAAAGAAATGAAAATTTTACAAGATTTTCAACGAATGTTGGCCAATGATTCATCACGTGCATTTTATGGTCGTCGTCATATTGAACATGCAATAGAAGCTCAAGCAATTGAAACACTGTTAATATCTGATCGTTTATTTCGTTATAAAGATGTATCGATACGTCGGAAATATATTGAAATTGTTGATAAAGTTCGTCAATTAGGTGGTAATGTTCATATATTTTCCAGTCTTCATGTATCCGGTGAACGTGAGTATTTTTGTTTTTTCCCGGGAAAGTTTTCCTTTTCCTGCCCGAAAAAATGCATTCGATTTCTTGGAAAATTTCTCAACTTTGAAATTTTTTTCGTTTTGTTTTTTGAAAATTTAGAATTAGATCAATTTACTGGAATTGCTGCCATTCTACGATTTCCGATTGCCGAAATTGATGATGATGAACTTGATGATGAAGAAGATGAAGAAGATGAACAACAAGAAGAATTTGGTGATAATAAACTTCAAAAAGATGACGACGATGATGACGATGACCAAGGCGACGATGATGATCAAAGCTGATTTGTTTTGAAATTGAAAACTTGTTTTTTTGTTTGTTTGTTTGTTTATTTGAAAATCAATAAAAATGTTTTGATTATCTTTTATTGCATTTTAATGATCTTAATGTCTTTTTGTTTTTGCTTTTTAAAACATTTTGATCATATGATGTAAATTTGATCTTTGTTTAACGAACAAATTGCTCACAAGAATCAATCAGATTAGAAGATAAAAGAAAAGAGGTAAAACATACAGGGAATATCACATGAGACATTCAAAAGAATAATTTTTTTTGATTCACATTTTTTTCGCACATCAATGATAATGGGAATATGATATTTTTGGTTTTGAAGAAAAAAAAACTATCGAAAATGATGAAATCTTGACTGGCTGGCTATAGATTTTTGACTTTTGATGATGATAAATGAAGAAGGAGAGAAAAAGACATTTTTTTCAACAAAAAAAAAATTATCATTTTTTTGCTTGTCAAAATTGTCATATTTCATAATTTTCAAAAATGATGATTTTCAAATGATCAAAACTTTTGAAAATTCGAACCCTTTTTTTTCTGTTGTTGAAATGGTTATCATCGTTGAAAGATCAATAAAATGGCATTACATTTTTTGCACTGATCAATCAATCAAAAAGTGATCAAATGATGAAAGTGAAAATAAAAGTGAATGACCATTTATAGGTAGATAATGGTAGTTTGTATTCATCAACATAATAAAAAGATTCAACAAAAAGATAAAATTCCTTTTTAGAATCCTTTCACTATAGTGATGATGATGGATGGCCGGTCATTGATTCGACCAGAATCGAATCGAAAAACGATGTTTTTTGGGTATAAATACCGATCATCAACAGGATAATTTCATCACCAAAATTTTTCGCTTCGAAGAACGAATTAATTCGACTTTGGCAAACAAAAATGAAATCGACAGCCATTCTGTTGATTATAAATTTTATCGCTGTTTTGGCCACTGATGAATTCAATGATTTTCAACAACCATTACGTTTAAAACGTTTTATAAAATCACGATCAACAACAACAACATCGACAACAACAACCGAATTACCAATTGAACAAGAAATTGATGATGAAATTCCCGATGAAGAATCACCATCAACAAATTCAAGTGAACCAATATCGATAGGCGTTGCGGATTGTGGACGAACAAGATTTTTCTCCATTGATCGTATCGTAAATGGACGGCCAGCATCACCAGGACAATTTCCATGGCAAGTTTTTTTACGTATTTCAACACGTGATGGTGATATGGTTTGTGGTGGTTCAATCATTAATGAACGATGGATACTAACGGCTGCACATTGTATATCAAGTGAACAAACTGGACAATATTCAGCACAAGCTGTTGAAGTTGTTGCCGGTAGTTTAATACGTGGTGGTTATGGTGATAGTCGACGAATATCACGTAATGCTGATTGTGCATTCAAACATCCTGGTTGGATTGGTGTACGTGGTTCATTTAAAAATGATATTGCATTGATTCGATTACCCAAATCAAATCCATTACGTCTGACATATCAAAAAGGTGGTAATATTAATGCCATTTGTTTACCACCTCGGCAATCACCACCATTTGATTATCGTGGTCGTGCACGTGTTGCCGGATGGGGATTGACACGTGATCGTGGTGTACTAGCCCGAACCCTTCAATATACTGATATTAATGTTATTTCGGATAATGAATGTCGTCGTTATCAATATCCAGTTAATATAGCTGATTCAATGGTTTGTCAAGATGTTGATAATAGTGCACCGTGTCAAGGTGATTCAGGTGGACCATTAATCATCCGACAAGGACAACAATATGTACAATTTGGACTAGTATCATTTGGCCCGGGTATCTGTAATAATGGCCGCATTCCGAATACTGTTTTTACACAGGTTTCATATTATCTTGATTGGATTGAAAGTACAATTCGACAATTTGAAAATCGTCAACAATGTCGATGAACAATAATCGAACCGACGAATTGAATTTTTTCACTTTGAAATAAACAAAAAAATAAGACAAAAATAAAATACAAACATTTTTTTTTTTTAAAAAATTACAAATTTGTTTGATTTTTATAATGACCAGCAATATAACAAGCAGATTCTAATGGTTGCCAACGTGATAATGTACCAAATGTTGATGCAATACCACTTGCAGTACCCATTATAATCAATATACCAAATACAATTTTCAACCATAATGGACATTGATATTCATCATTAGGATTTTTATCATCACTATATTCATTACAAAGTTTCATATAAAATAATGGTGGTAATATAAATGACATTATTGTTACTGTTGTACCACCAATCAATTCAAGAATTTGACCAAAATTTGGAAATGTTGCAGCCAAAAATGTCATCAATATTAACATAAACGTTCGAAATAATAATCGTTTCCATGTGAAGGCTATATTTAAGATGACAAAAAAAAAATATATCGATAGTATCGATTAGAATGTTTCGAACGTTTTGTTTGTTTGGTTGTTTTCTGCTCAACTTACCTTTCGGTATCCGTAATAATTCTTCCAAATCTAAAAATACCGGATTAATTGTAATCGGTATTACCGTACAAAAATGTACAAGAAAACAACAACGTACAATCGTAATGAATATATTCAATAATGAATCTGATTGAAAATTATTTAAAATATTTGCTTCTGAATGAATACCGAATGCAGTATAACCGAATGTTGCAACCGGAACATAAAGCAATAGTAAGCCTAAAAAACCAAATATAACTGCTTTACTGAATTGATTTTTATCACGCATATCATTTTGAAAACTAGGAAATGCTGCTGCACCACCAAATGCATAGAATGCAATACCAAAACAACTGGAAAAATTTTCAAAATTCTGTATTTGAAATTCATTACTTGTACCATGACGTTTAACTTGAATGGCTAACGATATTATCAATAAAATTGAACCGATTGTTGTTGATAATGTAGCACCGTATGCGATTGGCCAAAAATCAATTGGTGATCCGAATAATATTGGTATCAAGAAAATAACGCTTGTAATCGGTATCCATTGACAAATATCATAACCAATGAATGATTTTGTCAATTGTGAAAGTAGATCACTTGTAAACAAAATGAATACAGTTGTTGCACAGGTATTTGTTACATTCATCAATATCGATACGAATATACCCATCCATTTACCATATGCATATTGACCGATTGTTGCAAATGGTTTTCGTGTTAATGAATGACGATATTCTGGGAAATGTTTTTCTAGAATCATCCATGATTTTGCTAGATAATAACCAGCAATACTCCCACAAATTGCTGCAAAAAATATTATCGGTATACCATACCAACCTGTTGGTTGAATGAAAAAAAAAAACGAAATTTCAGGTGAGTTTAGTTATCAGGTTTTTCTTTTTTTAAAGTTTTTTGTTTTTGTTTTCAGTGAAAAAACATACTTGCCAATGAAATAGCATGCGGTAATGAAAGTAAACCACCACCAGCCAATTCACCAACAATAAAAAATGTAGCCGTTATAACGGAAAATCCACCTGTACGATGTATTGGTAATGGTAATACGGATGATGGTGATGATTCGATTTGTGATTTTTCAATATTCATTTTTTGTGTGTTTTCTCTCGGGAGATGATGATACAGGATCAATGATGTTTACAATTTAATCGATGATTGATTTTTCGATTTAAATCAGTTTTTTTCTTCTTTATAAATCCACCTTAAGAAGATTATCATCACCTTATTTCATGTTTCTCAACACACACAAACACATTCCTTTTGTCTTTGTGTCTGTGCTTCCTATTGAACTACTTAACGTTTAAATACGTAATTGAATTACGATCTATGATTTGATTAACTCATTTAAAATGTTTTTCTAATCAGAAAAACCAGATAAGATAATGAAAACAACAATGACAGAAACCATAATGATAATTAATTTTCAATTATTTTATGACTGGATTTTGACAGACTGACAATCAACTGAAGTGATTGCAATCAATTTTTGATCCAATCATTAAACATCATGAGATGCGTAATGACTAATGATGGATAATGGGGATGTTGATCCGATTTTTAAAAGTTTTTTTTTCAAAAAAAAAAGAAAAAAAATTATCACCGCGACCAGGTGGGCTCGAACCACCAACCTTTCGGTTAACAGCCGAACGCGCTAGCCGATTGCGCCACGGTCGCATTAATTTTAAAGAATATCCATCGAATTGAACTTTTCATTCTTTGAATTGATATTGGTACCCATACCGAGAATCGAGAATTCTTTTAATCAATCAACCGAAAAAAAATATTCAAATAAAATCCGGACAAACAATTTTCGACTGACAAAATTACAAATTTTTTTTAAAACTTGTCAAAAATTTTATCCTTGAAAAAAGCGAAAAAAGAGAAAATCCCAATGTAACATTGTTTATGAATGAATCATTATCATCATCAGCATCATCATCATTCGAACGATGATGATGATCGAACATTGTGTGTGTGTTCTATGCGCTCATTATGCCACCACCAAACACAAACATCAATTGTATTATGACGCCGCCGCCGCCGCTGCCTTTTACTTTACATTTTCTGGCTCTTCATCGTCATTTTTTTTTCAATCATCATCACCAACAACAACAACAACGTTATTTATCAACTGCGTTTTTTTTTGAAAACAAAATAATTTCAAAACAGAAATCATTCTGATTTGAAAAAAAAACTTCAAAGAAGCGAGCAAGCAAGCAGCAAGAGACAGCGATATTCATCATAGAAAATCTGAAAATTTAAAAGATTTTTGTTTTTTGTTTTTTCTGATTAACAAACTAACACACACACACCCTGACCCGTCTTGTGATCAATCAATCCAGCCAGCACAATTGTTTTGTTTTTTTTTTTGTAGATAAAGACTTTTCAACGATATTTTTGATTTTTTAAAGTTTTTTTTTGGTTTCAAAATTCTGACATTCGGTATGTTTTGACTTTTTCATTTGGTTATTTTGAAGTTGATTTTTGATTTTTTTGTTCAGTTTTTTCAACTTTTGTTTTAGTCTCTCTTGAATGATGAACAGTTTAAACGATAAAATACCTGTAAAAAATTTTAATGATTTTTTCGAAAATGATCAAACATCACGTGGTAAGTAAATTTTAATGTTGTCTTTTTTCACCCAAAGTTTTATTTATTTTATTCATTCAATATAGCATTCAGCCGTTTAGCTGAAAGAAAATTGAAAAAATTTGAGAAAATTCAGCCAAAATTTTATAAATACAATAGGGATGAACTATTAGCACTATCACAACATCCAACATCAAAAATGACTAAAACTGAATTTTTAGCTCGGTTGTAAGTTTTTCGTTTGTTTTCCATTTTAAAAAACCTGAATTCATTTTTTTTGTTTCTAAAATTTAAATAGGAAAAATCCCGAATTAGATGAAGAAATTATTCTATCATTTCAGAAAAAAGAACGACATAATATTGATTTGATTGAATTATTAATGGATAATAATCGTTCGTCATCAACAACAACAAAAAGTGGAAATGGAAATGATGTTGGTGGTGGTGGTAGTTTGAGTGGAAATAGTGGTGGATCTGGTCGTTCATCATCATCATATAATAATAATAACAATAGCAATAATAGTGAAAATACAACCAAAATTTATCGTTTTAATAAATATCAACAGCCATCATCAACATCAGAATTATCATCTGGTGGTGATCGTGATCGTGGACAACCAAGTTGGCGTACTGAACGTTATAGTCCAAATTTTCGTGGAAAAATTAATCGTCATCAAGATAATCATCATCATTCGCAACATCGTAGTAATAATGGTGGTCATGGTCGTGGTGGTGGTCATAGAAATTATCGTTATGATAATGGCCGTGGTGGTGATTATAATTCATATAATTCAAATAAAGAACCAGAACCAGAATGGTTTTCCGATGGACCAAAATCAATGACAGATTTTATTGATCTTAAAGGTTTTGATGATGATGATAATGGCGATGATGATGATGATGATGGTGGTATTGATTATGATAATAATGGTGATGAAAAAGATGATGATAATGATAATGATGATAAAAAATTAGTTAAAAATCAAGAATCATTATCATTTAATATGATTAATGATGATATTTCAAAAGATGATTTTAGTTCATTTCTTGATTCATCCGATATATCATTATTGGATAATATTGATAATGATTTTGCACAATTTTTTGGCGTAAATTCAAGTCGTTCAGCAAGATGGTTTAAAAGTAAAATGGCCAATAATAATGATGATGATAATAATTGTGAAATGGAACGAAAATCATTATCATCATCATCATTTGCAAATGATTCGAATATATCATTGATGGATTTATTTCAAAAGAAAAATATTGATATTAATCAATTACAGAAAACATTACCACAAATATCGCCAACAATGAATTCTATTAATTTATCTGAAGCTGTTAATGTAAGCGAATTAGAAGCATCTTATTCGAATAATAATGGTGGTGGTGGTTCATCATCATTATCAACATCAACATCGAATTCATCATCAACGCAAACACCAAAACCAATGTCAAATCAACAACAACAACAACAACAGTTAACAGCTGAAGATTTTGCCATTATGTCGAAATTGAAATTTTTAGCCGCACCACAAGCACCACCACCATCACAAACATCACCATCAAATTTAATGATGTTGATGAATAATAACGATAATGATAATAATGATAGTGGTGATAGTAATTTGATGAAAAAATCATCAATGGATTCAACAACATTACAGGCAATGTTTGAAAAATCATTTCGTTGTCGTTTATCACCTGATAATCAACAACAACAACAAGCAACAAACATTCAATTGAATAATGAAATTTCTGAATTGGATCCATTGAAACGTGGATCATTGCAGCAACAACAACAACCACCACCACCATCATCATCATCATTGATAACATTGGATGGTATTCAATATGTACCTGCTTATCCAAATTTTCCATCTTCTGGTCCGATACGTCCTTTATTTCCTGCAGCCGCTGCCGCCGCAGCTCCTGGACATTCGGTTTTGCATCCCCATGGATCTATTATGCCTATGAATGCAATGAATCAGATGATACCGAATTCTGGATTAAATCGTATGCAACAATTTCCACCTTATTCGCAATCACAACAATCACCATTTATGATGGGTGGTGGTTTTCCTCGTACAATGTTAATGCGTCCACCATTAAGACCTGTAAAAGTTCCATTAGGAATTCCTGTTTCAGGTGCTGCTGCTGAAAAGCAATTTATTAATTTTAATCATCATGGACATCAACCACCACTACCACCGCCGCATCATCCACATTTAATTCCATCCAATATTATTCATCAACAACATCTTCCAATCATTCCTACATCGAATATTCGCAACAATAATAATCAATCATTAATGAATCTACAGCAGATATTCAATGAATCAAATCGATTTGAATCGAATCAAAATGAAGATAATAATAATTCAATGGCAAATAAATTATTAAAAAATTCAAAATTTACACCAACATCAGTGTTTCGAAAACTTAAAGATCATGATAATCAAAATCAAGCTAATAAACAACAAAAAACATTAGCAGATTTATCGAAAAAAATGTCAACATCATCAGATTCAATCGAACAACAACAACAACAACAATTTTCTGCTGCTGTTAATAATAGTGATAATTCACCGAAAAGTAAGTCAAATTAATGATGATGATTATTATTGGATTTTAAGTTAATTTTTCTGTTTGAAAAAAAATCTAGATCTAAGTGAAATGACAAATTTATTGATGCAACAATTGAATATTTCACCAAATCAACCGACCAAACAATCGTCGGAAATGTCAAAAACAAAATCATCAACAACATCGGTCAACCCGAATGATATTTTTAATGTATTCAAAATGGCATCAACATCTTCTATTCTTGATGATAATATTAATAATGATCGTCATCAACAGCATTGTATGAATATTATTGGTCAATCGAATTCAAATATTACAATTAATACCGGTGGTGATGGTGGTGGTGGTGGTAATAATAATAATGGTCATCATCGATTGCCTCCATTACCATTACAAAATGCCTTGACGGTTGAAGATTTAGAAAAGCTGTAATACTAACAAATTCAATTCATATAAATGATTTTGTGTGTGTTTGTTTGTCGTCTGTGTGTAAATAACTTATTAATTTTTTAAAAAAATTTCATTACACTTTTTCTCACAACAAATGATGATGATGAAGAAGAAAGAAAAAAAATTTGTAATTTTGCTTTACCAATTCCCCCTTTTTTTCCCTTTTGTTTTAATTGAAGAATGTGTTGAGAAGAAGAGAAGAACCGAAGTAATAATTTTTATTGAAATTTTTTTTTATACAAAAAAAAGAAAAATTTTTTAAACATTTTTTGTCTCGTTTGTTTTGCGAATGAATCCTGATTCGGTTGGATTGGAAATTTTACCGTCGAAAATATTTTTGTGGAATTCATCATTCATTGGTCATAGCATTCATTTCTGTGATATTTTTTTTCTCCCCTTTCCCTCCGGTCTTTAATTTATCATTATTTGATTGATTGATTGATTTTTGCACAAGCTTTTAAAGAAAAAAAATAAAAAAATAAAATTGATTTCTTTTATAAAACCAAATCGAATTCATTTGATATATGCGCGGCTATTTTCACCCTCATTTGTCATCTATTTATATAGTCACAAGGATGTCAAATGTGTAAATATCCGTCCGTGTTTTCGAGTTCTATTGAAAATGCCGATTGTCCGTTGGTTGATCGATTTTTTTTTTCTGGGCCGAGAATTTGTTTTTGCGTCCTTAGAATTCTGCTATATACGAAAAAAAAAGCAAAACAAGAATCTATTCTTGCTTTCTAGAATCGCTTTTATTTACATTTTTTTTTTGTTTCGACATTCACCACATTGTATATAGATTCTGGAATGTTTTGTTTTTTTTGCTTGAAAAAAACCACCACCCGTAACTATATATATTGAGTTGGAAATCTGTGACCGTTGAGCATCTTGATTTGGTTTTTTTTTGTTCATCTTCTTTGATTTGGAAATGGCCCATAGATGAAAAACAAAATAAACATCATCATCTTTCAATCCAGGAGATACATTAAATCGTTGTTGTTTTCATCATTTGAGAATTTTTAATTCTTTTTCAAAAATTAAATAATCACCATAATCGCAAAAAGCGATGAACAGTATGATGAATAATAATGTAGCATTTGGTGCGGGTAAAACGGGTAAGTTTTTTTGTTTTGTTTGATTGAAAAAAAGTCATTCATTTTCTTTTACTTTAATCTGGATTTAGGCGCCCGATTTGATCCAATAACATATATTACACGACCACAAGTTATATTGAGATTTCTATGTTGGGTAAATTTTTTTTTTGAAAATTTTGAATTTTTGATTGATTTTTGACTTTTTGACTTTTTCACTTAGTTATGTTCAATAATTGTTTGGTGTTGTATTTCATTCAATGCATGGCATAAAAAAGGCCGTAAAGAATATTGTCTTTATAATAATAATAATGCTGCATGTCGTTTTGGTTCAACAATCGGTTTTATCGGATTTTTAGCTGCAACAGCATTTTTAGCATTGGAAGCAATATTTCAAAATCTGTCCAGTATTAAATTACGTCGTCGTGCAGTGCTTGGTGATGTTGGTTTCTCCGCTGCATGGTCAATACTTTATCTAATTGTTTTTGGTTATTTGGCTATTACATGGGGTAAAGCCGATTATCCATATCTTGGTAATGGTATTAATAATTGTCGGGCTGCTATTGTTTTTTCATTTTTCTCTATTCTCACTTGGGTATGATGATGTTTTTTTTCGGTTTTTATTCAGTTTTTTAAAATTTTGATTTTTTTTTCAAAATAGGGTGGTTGTGCATTTTTAGCATACCAACGTTGGCAACAAGGAGCCGATATGACTGAATTTACAAGCGGTTTTGATCCATCCGTTTTGAATGCAAATCAACAACAACAACCCGGTTATACAACAAATGAATATGGCCAACAACAACAACAAATACAAGATAATAATAATTATCAACAATATGCATCAGCAACGGATGAAGATCCAAATTATCATTCAAATCCATTCACGGCAATGGCTACACAAGAAGCAAATGTTAATTATCAACAACCATCGTATTGAATAATTAATGAGAAAAAAAATTAATGGATCCAGCTTTACTTTTATTAGTTTATCATCATCATCATCACATCTTGATTTTTTTTAATTTTACATTACAAATATGAACAAACAAACAAAACAAAAAAATATTCATTTTGCAAATATAGTCTCTCATAGACACACACACACCTTGATTGATTTTTGAAATAATAGTGACAAAAACAAAACAATTCAATCAAATAGCCCACCACCCGGCAACAAATTATATCACAAAACATCTTACCTTATCTATAATGATGACATCTCTTTTTTTTCTATAGATAAAATAATAATTCTGATTCTTATTTATATAATCTCTATATAGGCATGGTATGTTCCATATCATCATCGTTATCATCATTCACATCAGTAATTCATTCATTTCATTTCATTACTCATCATAACATTCATTTATAATCCATTACTATTAAGATTATTATCGTGTACAACATATTTGAATAGCTCATAGATGAATGATTTCCGAAAAAAAAAAAAAA
>ERZ500997.405-NODE-405-length-12186-cov-20.182013_pt1 | contig 12186 bp, 20 predicted proteins | sample MGYA00248826_ERZ500997 | MGnify/ENA primary metagenome ERZ500997 (study PRJEB25958, sample SAMN03398524) | human skin metagenome | study: EMG produced TPA metagenomics assembly of the Human Skin Microbiome Metagenome (human skin metagenome) data set.
ACAAGAGCGAAACGCTCGTCGACCTGGGCACGTTCGATCGCACGCGCGGCGGCAATCCAATCCGCAACCTCGGCGCGCGCCTGCGCCGTGTCGACTTCGACATCTCCATGCTCACCGAAGAGCAATTCGAGCTCAATTACGCCGATCTCGATTGGCGCGTGGGCAGCAGTGAGCCGGTGCTGTGCGTGCCGAATTCGAAGGATAACGCCTTCCTGCACGACCGCATCCTCTACGGGCCGATCCGCGGCGGGAAGAATGTCAACCCGGCCAGCCCCCGCTACACGCGCGGTTTCTCCATCGAATCGGTGATTTGATCCGGTTCCATTTGCCGCATCCTTGCGTTATGCCTCTGGACCATGACGCAGCGGGTGGCGGAAATGCGAAGCGATCGGCAGAAGCTCTTGTGGACGGCATTCGGCGTCACGCTCTTGGTGGCCTTCGTGCTGCTCTATCCGAACATTCTATGGGAGGTCTCGCGCGAAACGCCGCTCGAGGATCCCGGTCACATCCCGCCGGCTTTCTCCGGCAACCGCGTCGCCTACGGCTGGGCGCTGTTTTCGATGTTCACGATGACCATGCTGTCCGTCCGCAAGATGTTGAGCATCGGCGTCGAGTTCCGCTCGATCCACTGGCGCGACGCGCCTGACATCGCCTTCTACCGCGCGGCGATCTTCGCCTTTTGCGCCATGGTGGTCTGCGGCGTTGCGCCCGACGTGATCCTGCTACTCTTGTGGGGAGAAGCCGAGGTCGGCACGATCATCTGGTGGATGACAGCCGACCGGGTGAGCGACGGTATTGCCGGCGCCTTCTACCTCATCGCCGTCACGCTGATCGTCCGTGCCGAGCAATTGCAGCGCCAGCCGCTCAATGCGTTGCCCGAAACCCGGACGCCGGATGCGTTCTATCTCGTTTCGTCCCGTCGCGACCGCATGCGCGACCACGTTCGGATGATGATCGCAGTCGCCATTATCGCCCTCGGCCTGGCGCTTCTAAAATGACCAAGGAAACCGCAGTCGTCGCCGCGGTTTCAGCTCCCTCGATCGGCCCCACCGTCCTCATCATCTTCGGAGTGACGGTTCCGGTTGCGGCGATGGCGCTCGCGCTCGTCGGCCTGATCCTTGCCCGCTACATCGCGCCCAAGGGCGCGCGCAAACTCACGCTCGGCCAGGAGCGCGCGCTGACTGTGCTGCTCGCGATCCTGCTGGTCGTGATCGTGTCGGGAAACGCGCCCTACATCGGCAACGGGGAGCCGCTCGATGTCGGCATGGCGACGGCGTGGGGAATCGGCCTCGGCACATCCGGCCTGCTCGCAGTGGAATTCATCGGCGGGCGTATCATGGGCGCGCTGCGCGCGATGTTCTCGCCTCCAACCGAAAAGTAGGCTATGCCCCTCGCCGACAGGGAGGCGAGGATGAGCATTTTGGATCGCTTCGATTTCAGCAACGGCGAGCTCCCGCCTTGGCTTGCCCCCTTCATCAGCCTCACCCGGCCGATGGCGACCACGATGACCGCGATGATGCTGCCGGTCGGCGCCTTCACCGTCGGCATGGTGGCGATGTTCTCCGCCGATACGGCGATCAACATGGCGCGCGCCGTCGAAGCCTTCCTGCATGGCATCCCCGATGCGCTCTACTGGCTCATCGGATCGATCGTGCTGGGTTATTCCGCATCGAAGACCGTCGAAACGGTCGGTGCCCCGCGCCCGGCTGGCGGTGTCAGTCCCGAACGCACCCGGCCGCCGGCCGAAACCGATGCAGCACCAAGAGGAAAATCATGATCTCCGAAGAAGCCGAAACACAGATCCGCAAGCTGCTGGGCGAGATCGAGGATGTCGTCACGCTTGCCGCGCTCGCGCGATCGATGAAGGCTTTGGGCGAACCGGCGCCGGACAGTCTCGTCGACGCTGGGAAAGGCGCAGCGCGGCCGAAAGACGCTTCGCGCTTCTTCGCCGACCACGGACGCTTCTACGATTACTTGCGCGGCAACCACCTGCTCGGCCCCACGATATCGGAGACGGAGTTCGAGGGTTGCGAGGCGATCATCATCGGCTTCGGGATGGCCGGCGCGCCGATCAGCTTTTGCGCCTACGGCCTCGCCACCGCCTATCTCGAGACGGCGAACACCATGCAGCCGGTCGAAGAGGCGAACTGGCTCTCCACGGCTGCGGCGAACGCCTATTTCAAGCGGATGTATGACATCGAGGGGCAGCGCCCCTCCAAGGCGCGCGAGCTCGGCAATCTCTCGCCTGGCGACGGCATCAAGTATCACGGGCGCGGCTATCCGCAGCTCACCGGGAAGACCAACTACGAGAAGGCGACGAAGAAGCTGCGCGAAATGGGCTTCGACGTCGACCTGGTGGCGGATCCCGATCTCGCGCTACGGCCCGATATCGCTGCGATCATCATGGTTCGCGGCATGATGGAAGGCTGGTTCACCGGGCGGAAGCTGGCCGACGATCTTCCGGAATCGGGGCCGGCGACGTTCGAACAATTCCGCGCCAGCCGCGACATCATCAACGGCCGCGATCGGCAAGACGACGTCGCCCGCTTCGCGATCGATTTCCAGACCGGTCTGCTCCAGGCCGGCTACCGTGGAGGCGTGTCATGATCTTCCCCGTCGGCATCATCGCCAACTGGCTTCTGAAGAAGGGGCTGGACGAGAAGGCCACCGGCCCGGTCGCCTGGGTCATCGCGATCGTCATCCTCGCGATCGCGCTGGGCGGCGGCTGGGCCTTGCTCAAGGACTCGATCATCGATGAGCACATGACCGGCGAACGCGCCGATCGCGCCGAACAACAGCTCGAGCGCCAAGAGCAGGCGCAGGGGAGAAGCGACGAGCAGGAGCGGCGAGACGAAGCCGTGATCGACGACTTGAGAGAAGGAGCGAACGATGCAGCGCGTGATGATCCGGAAGGGGCTGGCTCTCGCGTCGGTCCTGTTACTCGCAGCGTGCATGACAGGCTGCGCGAAGAACGACAGGCCGAACGCAACCCGCCCGGCGATTGAGCGGGTCACCCCGCCGCCGCCGACGGAAATTCCGCGCGGCTCGGTCCCGTGCGCCGAATCGTCGACCGGCTGGTGCCTCTCCGACGATGAGAACGCCGACGTGCTCATCGACTACGAGCGCGGCGAGCGGGAGCGCGATCGCATGCTCTGCTGGCTGCGCGACTGGTTCGGCTATCCGCCCTGCGAGGATTGACTTTGCGCCGGCGGAGTTGCAGTTTCGCCGGCATGCGGGATGGACCAGCGGTAGGTCGTCAGTCTCATAATCTGAAGGTCGGCGGTTCGAATCCGCCTCCCGCCACAAGATAACCGAGGGCACCGACGGCGAAGCGCTGCCATCCGGGGCGGCACCGCCAGAGCCCAGGCCGGAGGGGAAGAGGAAAGAACCGGCTGATCTCCGGTCCATCCGAACCCCGCCCGCCGCCGGATAGAGCGGGCACCGAAATTCCGAGAGGGCGACCCGCCCTTGCGATGTCCTCACTTGGCTCGCGAAAGGGTAGAGGGGGAGGCTGGAAACGGCCTCCCCCTCGTGCTATGCCGTCCTCGGACGCTGCAAATCGTCCCCTGTGACAAGGCTGAAACGCCCGGTTGGTTGCCCCCGCCGGGCGTTTCTTTTTCCGGGCACGAAAAAGGGCGCCGGGGAATGCCACCCGGCGCCCTTGCTCGTGAACATTGACCACCAACCTTCGTCGAGCACGATGGCTATGCCATCGAGCGCGGCGGGTGGCAAGCGTTAGGGTCGAAGGCCCTTTGCACGCCGCCGGCCGACATCGATGACGGGGGAGGATTTCACCATTGCCTCGAGCCGCGGCGTATCGAGCAGCAATTCCAGGCGCTGGTAGAGGGATTTGCAGTCGAACGACCGGCAGAGAGACGGCGCGCGATCGTGAATGGTGCAGCCCGCCGGCCCCAGGTAGACGCATGCGCCATCCGCGCGCTTGGCCAGGACGTGGCGCACGCGCATCTCCCCCGGATCGTAGATCTCGACCGACTTGTAGCTCTCCACGTCGTCGCCGGCCTCCGGGTGGAGGAAGACGTGCTCATGATAGCAGCACTGGCGGCAGAGGCCGCAGGGCACGACGCGGCGCGGCTGGGTCATGCAATCAAGACCAGGAACAGCAGCGCGAGCGCGGCAGCTCCGAAAAGCGTAAGCCGCCGGCGGCGCCTGGCGCGACGTGCGACCGAAACCGGGTCCATCGGCTGGTCCCACTCGGCGTAAATGCGAGGTTTTCTCTCCATCACGAAATTCTCCTCGGAACGAAATGCAAAACGCTTATCATAGGTGAACGCTCCTTCAGACGAGCCCTCGCATGGGCGGCGGAGGGACCGTGATGGCCGGAAAGCTGGGATCGAAACGCCGCTCGCCGAGCGGTTCGACGAGTATTGCGGCTGGCGGGTTCAGCCATCCTCCGTTCTGAATATATCCATGCTGGCGGATACGCCCACGCCCAGCGCAGGCCAGGCAGAAAGTGCTGGTGCGCCCTTCCCCCGTTCCCGAGCACGGAATGCAATTCTGATCGTGGGGGAACGCATCGGTTTCGAAGATTTGAATGACGCTCAAATGGCTGCGGTCGAAAGTGCCCGTTGCCTTGAAACGCTTCTCGAGTTCGCCGCGAAAGGCGCGTGAGACGAACGCCTTCATCGCTCGAAATCCAGATGCACGTCGAACGTAGAGCCGTCGACACGGGGATTGTGGGTGACAGCACGCACGGCGCTCTCGCCCCCGTCCTCGCCACGGAGCAGCACCCAATCTCCGACCTGCGGACATGCCGCGAGCTCGATCATTTTCTGCGATTTCTGGCCGGGTGTGCGGCCGGCGTAATAGCGCGCCCGGATCATGGCCGGTGCCCCATCGCGTGCTTCGACGGTGCGCACGGCCAGACAGCGGCAAGGCCATCGAGCGTCGCCTGAAGCGCGCTGATGATCTTTTCGCCCTGCGCGGCATAGCGATAGCGGCTGGTTTCCCAGAACGGCTCCGCGATCAGGCGCGTGCCGGCCTGCGTGCGATAGGTCGTGAATTCCACCACGATCCAGCTCGCGTTCTCCGCGCTGCGCAGGTGGAACGGGCCGTCTTCGCGCCGGCGCCAGACGCCGTGCTCGTAGGGGTATGCCTCGAAATTGGCGGCGACCATTACCGATCGCAGGCCATATTCGAGATCGCCGTTGCTAGGCGGGCAGACCAGCGTTTCCGGATCGGCTGGCGCAGCGATCGCGGGCGCTGCGAGCAAGCCGATCGCGCAGGTGAGCAAGAGTTTCTTCATGACAGTGCTCCTTTCAACTCGCCAGGCGGAGTTGATCGCAAGGTGCATCGGGATCCAGGCGAATAATGTCCCGACGACGAACGTGTGAGATTCGGTGGCGATCGCGAGCATGACGCTGGCCGACGCGATCACGAGCGCAGCGACACCGAAGATATAGGCTTTCGTCATCGCCGGCACGCTCCTGCACGCTTGGCGTCTTCGAAGCCAGTCGACCACGCTCTGGCGGTCGCGGTGATGACTCCCACCGTGCCGCATCCGCCCGCCATGATCGACAACAGCGTCGTCCACGGCTGGGGGGACGAGAGGGCCAGCGCGAACAAGGCGAAAGCAACGATGTGGCCTGTGGCCCCGTAGAGAACAGCCTTCGTCATCAGTTCGCTCCCTTCGCGCGGCGCATGAAGACATGGTCGCCTATTACAGCGACCAACTTGTTGTCGGACCTCCGCTCGCACAGCGGGTTGCGTCCCGTCCGGCAAAAGATGGAGGCGACCAACTGGTCGTAAGTCGCCTCGCTCAACTCGATCGGCTCCACGCTCTCCAGCTTTCGCGGAAGCCAGCGCGCATATGTCTTGTGGCCCCCCTTAGGTGGCCCGCCATGGTCAAAGCGGATCGTTCCGTTCTCGATGATCGTAAGCATCAGTTGGCTCCCATTGCCCGGGCGAAGTCGACCAGGCCGTTGAGGACGGGCGCGCCGAACGTCATCGCCAGCGCGACGAGCAGCACCGCGATCGCGAATGCGTTGCTCACGAGAGTTTTCAGGTCTTCCATCAGCTTTCCTTGTCCGGCCGCAGCCGTGTGATCTTCGCCCCGCGCAGCGCGCCGCTTTCGGTGCGGTCATTGAATTCGACTTCCACCATGCGCCCGGTGAGGCCCTCATCCCCGCCATAGACGACATCGGTAAGCGCCATCTCGCGCAGGTGCTTGGGCATCGCCGCTACCTTGACGATCCGCCCTTCCAGCTTGACCAGCGCGACGGCGGTGTCCGCATCGTTCCCCTTCACCACGACATCGACGACAGGCCCGTCCAGCGATTGCTGCCGCTTCAGTTTCAGCCAGTCCTTCGACCGCCCCCGGGTGTAGATCGACATGCCGGCCTTCACCACGAGCCCTTCGCAGCCGCGCGTCCAGGCCGCTTCGGCGAGCTGCATCACGTCTTCCGGCGTGCGGGCCTCCACAGGGGGGAGGAAGGACAGGAACGGCTCGCCCAGCTCTTCCACGGCATCGGCGATCCTCCGCAGGCGCCCGACGAGCGGCTGGCGGAAATGGTTCGCCTTCCAGTCGCGGTAGGGCACGGCGTCGAACAGGTAGAACGTGCCCACGCCGATTCCGCGCTTGTGCGCCGAGAGCGTCGCCTGAAACCCTTCCGGTTCCTGATATTCGCCATCGAAGACCATGGCCTCGCCCATTTTACGCTCGAGCCGGTCCAGGGCGGGCAGGCAGTGCAGCGCGGCGTTGAGCGGCAAGGCGCCTCGAGTGACGATTCGAGACTGCACGTAGAGCGCGCGCATCCCGTCGATCTTCGGCTGCACGACAGCGCTGCGCGGGTGCCGATCGGCCGACCAGTGGCCATCGGGCAGAAGGCACGGCTCCGGCGCGGCTGGCATGCCGGGGATCAACTCGACCGGCTGCACGCCGATCCCATAGCGTTCCTGCGCGGCGATGCGGGCGCGCCAGCGGGGGAAGAGGACGCGGGTGATTTCACTGAACGAGGCCATCGGCCCCTCCTTCCTGCGCAAGCGCAATGCCGTGATCGTGGTGGAACCGTTTGCGATCGAAGTAACGCATCGATGCGATGAACGCCTTCGCCCATCCGGTAGACGGAGAGCCGGTGATGCCGTTGAACGCGGTGCGGAAGGGAATGCCGAAATGCTCTTCCAGCATTCGCGCCATCGCCGTCGACGAGATGCCCTGGCCGTAGAGCCAGAGCGCGACGCCGGCGATCGTCGCCTCGCCTTCATAGCCGCGCTCTTCCCGCCGCGCCGCCGCCCTGCGCGAGCGGATCACGTTCGCGTTGGGGTAGATTGTCGAGGCATCGGCTGGGATCGCGTCGAGCAGGTCATCGCGCAGGTTCGTCTCATCGAACCAGCCGAAGGCCCGGTTCATCGTGCCGAAACTGGCGGATCGAAACCGATTGACCATGCCGATCGGCGCGTTCTTGCCGACTTTTCCTTCCGCCACGGCGATGAAGGGACGGTCTTCGTCGTCGATCCACCATAGCGAGAGGACCGTCCACATATCCTTCGCGCCGGCGGGGATATCGAATTCGCTCGATACCTCGGCGATGCACGTCGCGCCGGACGCGAGCAGCGCGGCACGGCTGGTCGGGATATTATACATGCTCATCCTTCCACTGGTTCACGGGCCACGCCCGCAGGTCGATCTTCGTGTTGCCCTGCCGCTCCAAGAGCTTGCGCGCCTGGCGCATCGCGTCCTCGATGTCGGGCGCGGTGCGCAGCATGTCGCGGCTCCCCTGCCGCCCGGTGCGGGTGGCATAAGTCGCGTGGATCGAGAAATCAGGCACCGGCGCCTCCTGCGGCCTTCAGCGCAGCGAACATCTCGCGATAGAGATCGGCGGCCCGGCGAGCATCGGCACCAGCCGACCGCAGTTCATCCAGGTCGATATGGCCTAGGTTTTCTGCATCATATTGCATGAGCACTGCGACCTGCTCGGCCATCTTGTCGTTGATTTCCGCGAGGCGTCGGCTGGCCATCTCCTGCCGCGCGGCGCGCGCCGCGCCCAAAAGGCGGTCGGCGTTCGCCGGGATCAGGTGAGCAGCCAGCCACGTTTCCCCGGCTATGTCGACGAACACTGGCTGGCCGTCGAGCTCCGTCGTCTCCCAATCGGTCGAGGGACCATCGCTGGTGTAGTCGAAGACCGCCGGATCATCGCCGGGTCCCTCCGTCCAGTGCACGTTCCACACGCCGCTATCGTGCTGGGCGACGCCGCGGATCGGGGTTCCATCAGGTGCTTTGTAGGCCATCGGATCAGCCCTCCTTTCCTTGCCGGGTTTCCTTGTTCTCCGCGTGGCGCAGCGCGCCCTCGGCGGAGTTGAGCGCGCGCCGCGTCTTGTCGAGCGCCCGCTGCGCGCCGATGTCCTTCAGAAGATCGCGCGCCTTGCGGATATGGTCGACCGCCAAGCGGGCTTTCTGGACATCGGTTTCGATAAGGCGAGGGGACGGCTTCGGATCGAAAAGCCCCGGATTGGCCACAGTGAGATAGCCGTCGGGATCGACCGTCATCGTGCGTGGATCGAACCTGCCGGCGACCTTATCCCCAGGCAGGGCCTTGCGAACCTCTCCGGTTTCAGGATCGATGCCAAGCATGTCTCCCGCGCGCAGTTCGATGTGAGGCGCGAGCAAGAACGCGTCTGTATGCACGACGCAATGTAATTCGTCGCCGTCGATAGAGGCTGACGCGGCCTCCGGCTCCCCGCCGCTTATGATGTCCGCCGCCGCTTCCTGCGCTCGCTTGGCGCTTTGCGCGGCCGCATTGAAAGGCGCCGCCGCCGCTGCGCATTCATCCGCCGCGTGCATCGCTGCCGCCAAGTTGGGGTTCTGACAGCTTGCCGGCTGGTCGCCAGCGACCGCCTGCCAGAATTCCGGCGCCGAATCGTGGTCGACGGAATGCACCGTAATATCCGCCGGCGCTGGATCGCTCTGATCCTGGGGGACCATCACAACGCCGTCGGGCAGGTGCTCCTCGTCCACGTCATAGTCGACCACGATGACGCGCACGGGGCCGCCCCGCGCGGTGACGTGCTGCACGATGCCGCCTTCGACAATAACGGCCACGTCTGGCGCCGGCGCTTCGATATCGTGTTCCTCGATTCGAACATCACACTCGGTTTCGACCACGCGTTCGTTGTCGGACATTTCCTCGATCGCCTTGCGCGCTTCCTCATACGAGACGGGGAATCGGTCTTTCCTGAAGTGCATGTATTGCCGCGCCTGGCACCAGCGCAGATGCGACTGCCAATCTTCCGGGGCCGGCTGGTCGACATCTTCTTCGTCACCATCACGATCGGCGATGTCCCGTGCGAGAACAGACACAAGCTCGGCGGCGAACGCATCGGCGGCGCTCTTGTCCAGCGTCACCAGCTCCGGGCTTCCGGGCCCGGTCGGGTGCTCGCCCTTTACGATGTAGATTTTCATGCCGGTTCTTTCTTCGTCACCATCACGATCGGCGATGTCCCGTGCGAGAACAGACACAAGCTCGGCGGCGAACGCATCGGCGGCGCTCTTGTCCAGCGTCACCAGCTCCGGGCTTCCGGGCCCGGTCGGGTGCTCGCCCTTTACGATGTAGATTTTCATGCCGGTTCTCCCCGATGGCGGACGCTTTCGGGATCGCGCCCGGTATAGGTCCATTCGATGCCGAAAATATCGGCGTAGGCGTAGGCGGCCCGAAGCGCGCGCTTCGCTCCATCTCGATAGCCCTGCGCACTGCTCACCCGACCGCGTTCCAGCCGCGACAGGCATCCCACCACGCGCTCATGCAGGTGGCGAAGATTTTTCTCATGATCGGCGACGTCGGTGCCCAAGGCGGGCACGCGCCAGATCAGGTAATCCTCCTGCGTAGCGGAGTGATACGCCTCGCCCTGGACTTTCGACGTGCCGCTCGACCACTGGTTGGAGGAAATGAAGGCGATGCGCTCGCCCTTGGCTCCCTCCACGATCCGCGCGATCGGCGTGCCGTAGGAATACAGCGTGTCACCGCGAAAGCTGGTATTACTCCCCGTCCGGGCCTCGGCCTGCTCTTGCTTGGCCCACACGTCGCAAACGTCCTGCGTTTTCGAGAAAACAGTCTTCATAGCTTCTTCCTTTCGCTTCAGCGGGGGCGCGACCATCGCGCCCCCTTGGATCGTCAGCACGCGGCCGCGTAGGCGTCCGCGTCATCGCATGCCGGTTCGGGCACCGGGCCCGGCTGGGGCGCCGGCTGCGCGGGCTTGTCGACCGCGACGGGGCGCGGCGTTTCGCCGGCGGTGCGCAGGTCGACCGCAGCGCGCGACCGGGCAGAGAGCAGGGCAGCGCCGAGCTTCGCAATCTGCTCTTTCCGCCCGGCCAGGACGGCGCCGAGACGCGCAATGCGGACCCGGGCACGGCCCAGCATGGTTTCCGCCCGATCGGCGCGCGCGGCTTCCGCCCGCCGCGCCTGCCGCTCCGCCCATGCACGGCGCACAGCGCGTTCGTGCGCAGCGGTGCGCCGCGTCTGGACCGGCTGGGAGACGCGCTCGGCTTCCATGGCCTCCACCCGCGCCGCCAGATCGGCGACAAGGGCGCGCAGGGCCGCAATCTCGCTGTCCGGCTGGTGAGCGTGCGCGCTCGGCGCGTCTGCGCGCTGGACGGGCGCCACAGGCTCGATTTCGACCGCTTCCGGCTCTGCCTCGCCCTCGGTTTCCGGCTCCGGTTGACAAACGGGGGCAGAATTCGCCTCCGGTTGCGCCGGCGCCTCCGGTTCGGCGACGTAGACAGGGCACGGCGGGGGCAGCGGCGGGCCGGCCATCTCTTCCGCACGCATCGCCGCCCGCTCTGCCATCGCCGCCGCCCGTGCGGCGACAGGATCGCGCTCCCCCTTCATCTCGGCGAGCTGCGCGAGAATGACGGCGCGCGCCTCATAGCGCTCGCACCCGTTCCGGGCGGCGAACAGGTCGACCGCGTTCGAAACGAGCTTGCCCAACGCCTGCCGCGCCTCTTTCGCGAACCGGCGAGCATATGCGTTGTCCGCGCCGCTCTCCGCCGCGTCCGCTTCCCGCTGCGCAACGGTCGCGACATGCGCCGGGCCGTCTTCCGCGAAGATTTCCAGCGCGTCGCGGTTCATCTCCCGAATCCTGGCCGGCGATATCGGCGTCTCCTCGCCGCGCATCGGCATAATAACCGCCGTAAATTCCGGCGCCTCCGGGCTTTCGGTCAGCATCGGCGCGGCTGCATCCTCAAACATCATCCGCACGCGCTGCCCCTTGAAGCCGGCGCGCATCAGCTCCGCGAGATATCCGGCGTTGATCGTGATCGCGATTTCGTCGCCTTCGTCCTTGGGCGTGAACGCCGCGTCATCGAGCATCGCATGCGCCGCGCCGTTATCCGGGCAGACGGCATAGGCGGTCGCCCAGCCCTCGCCAGCGGACAGGCGGAACGCCTTCGTGCGTTCGGTGCAGTGCGCCGTCACGTCCTTTGCCGCATTGGCCAGCGCGTCCGCGTCCGCCTCGATCGCAAAGCCGAAGCCCGCTTCCCGCGCGCGGCTGGGGATGACGCGCGAGTAATCGGGGAACGTGCCGTCGACCAGCTTCGACACCAGTCGCATATTGCCGGCCTGCATCACGAATTGCGACTTGCTGAAGCCGATGCGCACCGCGCCCGCGCCCTTCAGGCCGCGCCGCTGCATGAACGCGCACGTCTTACGCGGCACGATAGCGTCCGCCATGTTCGCCAGCCCTTCCGGCACGTCGCGCGTCACCCGGCCCAGCCGGTGCCCGTTGGTCGCGGCCATCCGCCACACGTCGCGCCCATATTCGTCCTGGGTAGCATGGAAGAACACGCCGTTCAGATAATAGCGCGTCTCTTCCGTCGATATGCAGGGCGCGAGGCGCTCGAGATCCTTTTGCAGCGTCGCCCCGTCGACCGTGGCAAGATCCAGCTCGCCGGCAACGCGCAGCTTGGGGAAATCGGCGATGTCGCGCGTCGTAAGCCGCACGGTCGCGCCAGCGGACTCGAGCACCGCCCGCCCGTTGCCCGGATCGGACAGGCGCACCGTGTCACCGCGCGCGCCCTTCACCGCCTTTTGCAGCGCGTCGAAATCGATCGCCAGCGCGCCAGAGCCCGCCCCGTCCGCAGGGAGCTCGACGGAAAGCATAACGTCAAGGTCGGTGCCGGTGAGCGTGAGCTTGTCGCGGCTGGCCTCCACCAGCACGCACGAAAGGATTGGAACGGTG
>ERZ500997.406-NODE-406-length-12170-cov-5.130169_pt1 | contig 12170 bp, 12 predicted proteins | sample MGYA00248826_ERZ500997 | MGnify/ENA primary metagenome ERZ500997 (study PRJEB25958, sample SAMN03398524) | human skin metagenome | study: EMG produced TPA metagenomics assembly of the Human Skin Microbiome Metagenome (human skin metagenome) data set.
AAATGTTTGCATAGTTACCCCGTTTCCTCACTTTTGAATTGAAATGAAATGATATGTTTACTTTTACCATTCATTTGCTGTCTTCACTATAAATTCATTCATTCATTTAGAAATTCGAAAAGAATTTTAATTGACTATAGACATGGATGGTGGGGGGATGTGTTTGCTTGTTTAGTGTAAATTAAATAAATTTTTCTTCACCAAATCGAAATTATATAATGAATGCGGAATTTTCCGCCCTGATAGTCAAAAAGAATCTGGTCATTTTTCGATTTGTTAAGAATATTTTGCATTGGAATTTCAAAATCACTGAAAAAAGCAATTAGATTGAATGTTGTTTTTTTCATTTTCTTTCTTCTTCTTCTTGATGTTTTTTTTTTTAAATTTGTGTAATTTTTTGCTGTTCAATAGCTGTTGAAATCTTCATCAATCGATCATTGACTGAATTACGAATCGATTTCATACGTAACATTAGCATTTGATCATCATGATTTTGTTGTTGTTGTTGATCATCCCTTGCGGTAAATTTAAACAAATCATCATTGATGTTTCGATTTGTTTTGCCATTTAATGATGATGATGATAATGGCAACCACAAATCATTATCATTATCATGATGATGATTGACTGATGATCTGCCTACCATCAAGGTATGCAAATCAACATCATCAGACCGATCACCAAGCATATCCAAATTATTCAATTCTTGTTTTAATTGATTAGTTGTCTGTTTGATCAATGAAATCAATGAATTTGTTTGCATACGAACACGATGTTGTGCTTGTTTATTTTGATTTTGATTTTTATAATTTAAATCAAATTTCTTTGGTAAATTTGAACGATGATGATGATGATGATTCATCATCAATTCATTTGGAAGTATATAAGTATCGATGAAATCTCTACCCTGTCTATGTCGATATCGACGATGATGATGATGATCGTGACCTTTTGATGATGTTGATGCAGTTGATGACGAAGACGATAACTGTAATGATGAGTTTGAATTGGACATTGATCTGAATGATGAAAAAAAAGAACAAAATTAAAAAGAAAATTTGCCCAAATCAAATAATCAATCATTTTTTTTAAACTTACCGATATTTTGGTTTAAATTCCAAATTAGATCGTTGTTGTTGTCGTCGTCGTTCATCGTTATCTTTTATTTTCATTTTTCTTCGTTTAGCCATGTTGAATTTGGCCGGTGGTTTTATCATCTTTTCATCATCATCAGTATTTTTCACATAAAATTCTTGTAAAAAAATTTTCAAATTGTTACATTGTTCTAATAGCTGTAAATGTTTTTCATTAGTTTCATTTTTATTCAATGAACGAACTAATGTTCCATTATCATCATTAGTTACTGGAATTTGTTTTGAATCAATATTGGTAGCAGCATTATTATCGAGCGAAATCGCTTCATCATTATCATCTTGATGAGCCAAATGATCATTATTATGGAATTTTATTAGTTTGGAATTAGAATTTTGTTCACACTTGGTAGTTATTGGAAATGTTTCTAAATGATGATGATGATCATCATTATTATTATAATTATGATGAACATTATTAGGATTCGTTTCTTTAGACATAGAATTACCTTGAATTGTTGTTGTTGTTGTTGTTTCGAATCGATTCAATTTTGAATCAATTTGTTGCATAAATGATTCAATTTTCGTATCCAATTCATTCAATCTTTTCATCAATGATTCTCTTTCTTCAGTGATCATATCACGTATTTGTTGTTGTTGTTGCTGATGGCAATCGGACGCCGATTCGGATCGATTCATCAATGCAGTCATATTAGAATTTTCCTTATCTTTTTCCAATAATCGTGTCAAATTCATATCGATTCGTTGAAAGTTTTTTTGAGCAAAATTTCTATCCTGTTCAATCATTGATCGTAATGATTCAATACTTTTTTGATTTTCATCGGACATTAATCGACATTGATCAATAAATGGACGAAATTCATTTCGTATTCGATCCATTGATAATCTATGATTCATTTGATTTTCATATTGTTTCATTGATTCAGATATTTGTAATGATAATTCTTTTCGTAACATTTGTTCCTGTTTAGTCAGCAATTTTGTTTCAATATTTTCGGAAACTTTTTCAATTTCATTCGTTATTGTTCGATCTAAATTCATACTGATTCGTTGTAATTTTTCATTCAAATTTTCATCCATTTCATTTCGTATGCAATTTACTTTAGTTGTGAATATTTTGTTACCAATTTCTTCAGCTAAATTTGCTTGTTGTTTTTGAATCGTCGTGATTGACAAATTAAGATCATCGATTTTTCCGGATAATTTTTCCTGTTTATTATTAGTTTGTATATGAATCCTATCGATTCGATCATTTACCAAAAGAATTTCATTAGTTATTTGTTTTTTTAATAATTTTTCACTTTCATTCAATTCATGTCGAAGATTTTCACGTAAATTTACAATATCCATTTGCATTTGTTCAGTAATTGTTTGAAAACGTTGTTGAAATTCATTATCAAATGATTTTTGTATCAAATCATTAATGTTATTGTTTTTCAATTCATTTTGTTCAATGGAATTTGATTCAGATTCAAATTCTTCTTCATAATCATCATTATCAACTTCGAAAACTTTGTCGTCATCGACAACGGAATCATCTTGATGTTCGTCGTCGTCGTCGTCGTTAGGATTTTTGTTCATTTCATTTCTGCCATTCAATGATTGATTTCCATCATTAATTTGTTGCCGTTCAACATTATCTAATAATATTGCCATAGTGGCTGGTTTAATATCAGTATCTTTTAGTTTTTCATTCAAATATTTTTGACTATTTTCACTGCTTGTTACTGTTGGTTTGATGATGATGAATCCCATTTGACTCATTTGATCATCAGTTTTGATTTCACTGTTATTATCGTTGGAATGAGATTCTTCTCCTTCGTGTTCTTCTTCTCCTGGTTTACGCCAACGAAAAAAAGAAAAATAAAGTAGAAAAAAAATGCAATTTATTATCCAACATTAGCAAAAGAATAGGATATTAAAACGTGGAACGTTCGTAAAAAATACACTGTTAAAAAAATTATTATTATTATTATCAAATGTGTATGTAAAACTAAACTAAACTAGCTTCAAATTCTATATATGTAGAGCAAAAACTAAACAACTTTTTTTTTCTTCCAAGTTTAATAAAGATTAATTGTAATAATTAATAACTATTTTCCCCTTGTTCGTGCTCCAAGCTGTATAACTTTTGCTATAATGTAAAGATACTGAATTTAGGGGAAATATTTTACGGAATCGAATCTGCTGCTGTGCAAAAAAAAAATTGTGGTTTTTTGGCAAAATATTGGAATTAGAATTATGACAAACCTAAACCATTTTTTTGTTCATATGGTGATTGTCCACCACCACCCCCATCATTTTCTTCATCATCATCATCCTCTTCAAATACAGCTTCCAACAATGATGATGATGATGATGGTGTATTGTTGTTACGTGTTTTACGATTGTTGCTGATGTTATCGGTTTTCTGTATTGTTGATAATAATTCGTTTGGTTGCTGATTCAACAGAATTTCATTTATTGATGTTTTTGCTGTGATTGTTGTTTTAGATGATGATGATGATGATGATCGAGCTGATTGAGGTCGTAGTTGTTGTCGTTGTTCATGTTTTTGTTGTTGATAATTCCCTGTACGGTCATTACTTTCATTGAATACATCTTCCTGTATCAAATTTTCCATCAAATCGCTAAAGATTATATCATCATCATCATCATCTTGGTCTTCTTTCGAATCTTTATAGATTTCAAAAACAAGAAAAAATAAAAGTTACAATAACCAAAAGAAATCAGAAATAAAAACCCAACAACCAAAAAAAAACAAGAATCATCTTTTTTAATGGAACTCGAGGGATAGCCAAAGAATTTCTCTTTAAAAACAAAAACAAAAAAAAAATATTTGTGATTGATTACACATTGAACACACTGAGGTGATCATTTTTGCAAAAATATGTATCATAAACATGTTATATAGATGAAATGATCATAATGGAAATTCAATTAGAATCATCCATTGGAAAAAAAAGCACACATTGGAATCAAATGAAATGAATATAATGGTAAAATGATACCATTTTTCTTCTCTCTGTGTACAGGATGCTGGTAATTGGTAATATTTCATTTCATTTATATGAAATGGCCTGAATCTTTTTTTTTTCTTAGTTTAGTTTCGTTTATACTTATGAAATTTCATATTGAATAAAAAAAATGATAACTAAATTAGAATGAACGAACCCAAGAGAATGTTTAAATGAATGAATGAATGAATGAGATTTTTTATATATAAATAAATTATGATCTATGTTTATAAGTGGTAATGGTAATGGTAATGGCGGTTTATATGGTGGAATAACCAGAATGACAAAGAAAAGTGGAGATTTTTGTTTTTGTTTTTCTGGTTACTTCTTGTCGGCTAAGAACGATAATGTCAATTATTTTTTCGCTATTAACTTATTATTATTATAATCATCAACATTGGTTTGTTGGAACAAACCATGATGATATTTTTGGAAATCCACAAACAAACAGCAAACTCTCAATTCTTCTGCAAACACACATATGAAAACGATTGAGAAAAGGCCGAATCAAATCGGTTAATATTTTTTTTTTTTGGCTGTTGCAAAACTAAATGATGATCCCAATGAGAACAATCCAATGATGATGATGGCTATTATTTTGGAACCACTTTTTTTTTTGTTCTGGTCAACATTGGTTGTTGTTGCTGTTATTACATGGTATTTTTTTCCCTGGAAAACATGAGGCTCATCATCATCATCAGTTGTTGTTATTTTTGTTTTAATTTGTTTCGTTGAAGGGGATTCCATTCATTCAGAACCGAAACAAACCAATAATTTTCAAAATGAGAAAATCTTCACTATTTTATTAGATTGCTGCTATCTATTTATTCTATAAAGAGAGATAGTGATAGTCTCCCTTGATGGGTGTTAATTACAAACAGATTTTGTTTCATTTCATTCCATTTTGGTCATTAGTTTTTTGGTGTGTGTGTTTTGTGTAGAAAAACATCCAAAAAAATCAATATAATAACAGGCCAGTAAAAAGTGTTAGGTAATGTTTGGCTAATTGGCCAAACAAAAAAACATTTTGTTACTGAAAATGAACGGTAAATGATGTTTTGTAAAAAAAACCCATCAAGGCAAGAATCAAAATCAAGAATTTATATAGCAAGGATTTATATATTTTGTACAAGGTCTTGTTGGATGGTCGAATGAACGATTTTTTTCTCTCTGGCTAGAATTTCGATTCGGGCACAGATAATGTTTTTTTTCTTTTTTTTTTGTTTGTTTCAAATTAGAAATTTTTTAGTCCTTTTTCTCATTCTCTCCTAGTTTGTTATCGGTAAAAAAATTAGCATCCGAAACTTTTGTTCACAAGGAAAAAAACGAAAACAAAAGTGTAACAGCCATAAATATCAGTGTGTTCAAGGAAAAAAGAGAAGAATTTAATGTTTGAAATCAAAAAGTGAAATAAGAAGAATAAAAAACTTTCAACATTCGAATAAGCTTTTAGCATCTTTCTCTTTGAACATAATTAAGATTTACGAGACAATTACAAATGATGATGATGATGATGACGATGAAAACAACGCATTTCACATTCGAAAAAAACAAAAGGGTTTCGAAATCTTTTCAAATGTGATACCCGAAAAACTATCTAGATCTATAGTGCATTGAAGAAAATGATTTTGAAAAATACCTTTACCAAAAAACAAACAACTGAAAAGAAAAAAACAATAAGACTTTTGGATTTTGTTTGTTTGTTTGTCTTTTACGATATTCACCGGAAAAAAAATAATGATGGTTGAAATTGATACCAATGGCAAGACACAAATGGAATGAAATGAAATCTTCAATATTGCCGCTGCCATATCATTATCATCATGCATGAAAATGGATCAGTTTCAAGTAATTTAAATTTTCTTTCTTTTTCTTTTCCATTAAATTAAGATTCCAATTTCGAAGCTATTTTTGCTATTCAAAGCCGTAAATCTCAATCAAAAAACTTTTTGCTTTTGTTTTACTTTTTGAATAAATAAAAGAATCAAATAAACAAACAAACAAAAGAAATCACCACAAAATTACCTTTGTTTGTCGTTGTTGTTGGTGTTTCGATCGTAGCCATTGTTGTTTGTAAATCTTCTTCATTGTTATTTGTTGATTTTTTCATTAAAACAACGGCTTTTAATGAAGCTATACTTTCATCATCTTCATCATCATCATCATCATTATCTGAATGTTGATTTTTATGATTATCATCATCAGTTACTTCGACAATTTCTTCTTCAATACTATCGATACTATCGATAATTTCAACAATTTCTTCAACATCATTATCATTATCATCAATTTCTTCAATCAATTCATCATCAATATTTTCAATTTCAATTGCAACCGATTCTAATGATGATGATAATTTAGATTTATCAGGATTATCGTCATTGTCATTATCGTCCATCGATGGTCGATATTTATCCGCATTTGTTGTTGTTGTTGTTGTTTCTATATTTTCAAACCAAAAAAAAGGTAATTATTAACGAAAAAAAAGGATTTAAAAGAAGAAAGAAAATAGAAATTGGAAAATTTAAAAACAAACAAACAGACAAAATAAAAATCTAAATAGCTAAAAGCCAATCAATCAATCCGTGATCGGTTCCATCGATCGCAATCAAAATCGATCGATCATCATCACGAATCGATGGAGACATTGTTTATGCTGATTTTGGGTAAGGACATTTTTTTTTCTTTTGAACGAAATGATCAACGAGAAAAAAAATCAAATTAGTGGTAAACCAACGATAATGATCAGTTGGTTGATTTTTTTCGTTCGTTTTTTTCTGCTTATGATGATGAACCATTAAACATTGAAAAAAAAGTTGAAATTTAATTTTTTTTTTTTTGAAAGTTTTTCCAAATGATCAAAGCAATTAGCGTGTGTGTGTGTTTTCATTCCTCTATTTTCATTTCAAATGACATTTGATACAGCCAAGAAAGAGAGACCTAAATGGAGAAAAAATTGATCATTTTGTTATGAAGGCAAGTCTGATGATGATGATGATGATCAAAGATGACCATCAAAATAGCCGTAAGGCAATCGTTCAACTTGTTTAGTTTCACTGACCACCATAGCATTCAAAATTAAGGGTGGTGGTCATTTTTTGGTTGGTTAAAGATAAAACGGTGGCAACTTGGTTGGTTAAAAAACTTGTAGTTTTCGAGGTTTCTTCTTACTGGCTGATCATCATTATCATCATGATGAACTTAAATACGTATGCTGTACGTTTGTTTTTGTTTGATTTTCATCAATAAAATAAATAAAATACATACGGTTAGAGTTGGTTTGTTGTTGTTTGTCAGCTTCTGCATTTTCATCATCATCATCGTCATCGAAAAAATGCAAATTAGCAATTGAAGGTGAACTAAAATGATGGTCATTATTGATGGCAAAATCATTCATTACGTTGTCAAATGAATTGATGATTTGTTGATTCACATTTAAAATTGATGATGATGATGATGATGATTCGTTTGAATTCGATGTAACAATTCCACTGCTAATACTGATTGTTGGATTCTGATGCTGATTCTGGTTTTGGCTAAAAGATGGATCAGCTAAAGTAGTAGCCAATGATGATGATAATGATGTTGATGTACGATTGTTGTTGATATTGGTAATGGGAATAGCCTGAATATCCGAATATAAATTTCGATACCGTATAACCAATTGACGATAATATGAATCGGTTGGATGTTCCCAGCTAGATTTTTGATTTTTTTGATCGTAATAATAAAGTCGACCTTTTCGATCTTCACTAATAGTAGAAGAATATCATTAGATTGGATAGGGAAGGGGGAGAATATAGAAATGATTAAAGAAGAAAAAAAATTGAAACAAGATTAATCAATCAATAGAGAATTGGGTGATTCATAAAAACCAGAAACAGCCATAGAAGAAAAATTACAAAAGTTAATCACGTACACTGCAATCCAATTGAATGGTAATGATGAAAGCAATCCAGCTTTTGCTATCCACAATAATTCCGGTTCGGATATTGGATCGATTCCAATTAATTTGGCATAAAATATTACATCTATATTTTTTGGCAATACAAAACAAACAAACAAACAAACAAAACATGACACATATCAAAATAACATAAATCGAAAATATGACATTCTAACTAAGAATTGCTAACTAAGATAATGAATGTTATCACTAAAAAACATATCAAAACATCAGTTAAATACCTTCAGTATCTAAATCGGTTGGTAATATTGACAATTCTTTCAATATGATTCTTCTTGTATGGCTATTAGGATTATGGATAGAATTATTATTATGTTTTGTTTTCATCAGCAATCATCACTGTCGCTTGGTTCTTTTATCTGAATTTTTCTTTTTCTTGTTGTTGTTGTTTTTGTTGTATCATCAACGTCATGATAAATATTTGGACATTTTATTCAGACCAGAAAAAAAATGAATGAGATGCTATTTTCACACTTTGTGGACAATTTCTAAATTGACTCGAACTGATCTGATGATGATAATGATGATATCTTCAGTCGTTTTTTACGGATATTATTATGATTATGTCTCGGATATAATGGCATCGATGAAAACATTTGATTATGATGATGTCAAACATTTATGTTATGTTTTTGTTGACCCGAATTCTGTTGTTTGTTTAGTTTTGAGAATCCAAAGTTGATTCAAGAATGAGATATACGATTTGTTGTTGTTGTCGTTTGTTATCATTTAGATTGCAAGGTCTTTCATTTATTATTATTGTTGTTTTTGGTGGGTTGTTGTTGTTGTTGTTGGAATTGCACAAAAAACCCATACCAAAAATATCATGAAATTCATTCATGCCATTCGAATATGTTACCATAGTGATTTACAGGATATTTTCTTCCATTCCACCATTTTCCCGACCAAACATTGTATTCAATAAAACCAGATAAACAATGTTGGCCATGTTGCCATGACATTAGTTTGCTACCTAATGAAACAAGAAAAACAAGAAATATTTTTTACCGGAGAATAGTGATGATTAATTTTATAGCTAAGAAAATTTCGAATATCCGTACCGTACTTAACCGTTCATTTGGAATTTGAAAACTTTTCAATTAATATCGGTTATTAATTAATTAATTTGATTACAAATCAAATCATATTTCCGAATTGCGAATAAATTCGTCGAAAAAGGAAAAACACATATAACGTTGTTTATGAATTGTAACAAATTGTATTGTTCAACAAAAAAAAAATGTTCATTTTTTTCGAATCAAACATGCGTGATTCGAATTTGTTTGCTCAATTAATCAGAAGAAAAAAAATAATGATATCGCATGTCGATCGATTATAAATTCATTCATTTTTGTCAAGTTTTATCAATCAAATCAATCCATCAATCATGGATAAATCAACAAACAATCGTTATGAAAATGAAAAAATTCCAATTTTAAATTATTTCAATTATAATCATTGGCGTTATATAATGATAGCAAAATTATTGGAAAAAAATTTTGATAAAATTATATGGGCTGAACAAGAAGATTCGACGTTACCATCGGAAATAAATGCTGAAGCATTATTATTCATTTATAAATATCTAAGTAGTGAATTACAACAACAATTTCAATCGGAAAGAAGTGCAAAAAATTTATGGCTAAAATTAAATGAATATTTTGAACGTTCCAAATCAACATTAATAACATTTATACGTTTGAAATGTCAAATGGGTAAAAGTCGTGAATATTGTACACAATTTTTTACTATGATCGAACATCTTCATATGTATGGTATACGTTTTGATCAAAATATTACAATGGAATTATTTTTATCTAAATTACCCGCGGAATTTGATTCATTAATACATAATATTCGTTATAATTCATCAAATCGTACATATTCAATTGATGAAATTAAATCAATAATTTTTTGTTATGAATCAATATTTGAAGTAAATAAACAAAATGTTAAACAACAACAGCAGCAACAACGACAACAACATCCACTGCAAAATCAATATTGTTATCATCAACAACAACAACAACATCGAAATAATTCTGCAAATGGAATACCACCGAACGCCGGTGGTTATTGTCATCCGAATTTTGTTCCACAATTTCAATTTGTTCCACCAAATTTTTATGGCCAAAATTTTGAATTTCAACAACAACAACAACAGCAACAACAATATAAATAACATTTCCTAGATCTGAACTTGATAAATAGGAAAAAATTTTCAATTTTGAACATTTGAACACCATCAACACAGACTTTTTTGTTTTTTTGTTTTTGTATCCAAGATATTTGTAATATTTTCTTCTTCTTTTGCTAAATAAAAATACCTATTTTTGTCTTATCATTGGTCAAATTGAATTTTTTTTTTTGAAAAAAAACCGCAGGTAGCCATAAAACATTTTTTTTATTGATTGGCAATTCGATTGATCCAGAAAAAAACGAGCCATAAAACATGTCACATACACACACTTTGACAACGCCATTGATCGATGGTCAATAAGGTCTTGACCATCGATCAAGAATCATTTTTTTTCTTGGTTTTTTTTTGAAAGGATTTTTTTCCCACACAAAAAGAAAAGAAATGTTTCTATTCGGCTCCAATTGTCTTATCTTTGTTTTTTATCTGGTTACCTGGCTATCAAGCTAGGTCCGAATAGGCGTGTGGTGTGTATAACTAACTAACTGAACTGATTTAACTAACTAAACTAACCAAATTTATTCGGGTTGGTCATCTGATTCCTGCTGATTCTGATTCGATACCTAAAAGTTTTTATTTAAAATCAATGAACAAAACTTATTTGGTTGATCATTTTATTGTTTACCATTGTCATTGAAAGGTGAATTTTTTGTTTCAAAAAATGAAATTTTCAATCGTGTTTTCAACTTTTTTGATCGCAACGTTGACGACGAATTTCTGTGTATCCGATGAAATTGTTACAACAAATGATGAACCGGTAGTCGTAGTTGATGATGATGAAAAAATTCCAATGCAGAATTCGATTCCATCAGTGAGACAACCACGTCAACAACAACAACAGCGACAACAACAACAATTTCCACAACCAAAACAACAACAACAACAATATCAGCAGCAGTATCAACAAGATTCACCCATTAATTCGGCTATCAATATGATGAATATGGTTACTAAATTTACAACACAAACAAATGAAATGTATCAAGCAGCACAAAAACTGGCAAAAGAAAATGGTTTCGGTATGAATGGTATGATTGATCCAATAACATTCATACCAAGTATCATTGTATATGGTGCTATAAAAATGATTTCATTTTTGGTTTCTGGATTTATTTATACAAGTTCATTGATTGCACCATGGCAAATTGATCCGAATGCAAAAATATCATTTATTGATCTAGAATCATTACATAATATTGATTATGATACAATTTCCAATTCAATTCGTTCAGTACCAGAACGTTCATTTAAATTATTGGATATACGTGAAGAAGAATGTAAATCACGTGCTATGTGTGAAATTGGTGAAAAAATTAATAGTTATTGGCCACGTTTAGCAACTTATATTCGTTTAGCTGTTGAACAATTAAATATTGCTAGTGATGATAATAATACAATGGCAATGTTGCGTGGTCTTGGTTGGGCTGATTGTGATGAAACATTCCGACAATCACAATGTCAACGTTCACCATTTAAAAAATTTTATCAAATATTAACATCATTACAAAAATTACTTCAACAACATTATTATCAATATTGAAAAACACAAAACAACAAACATATTTTAGCTTGAAAACAAAAACAAAAACTTCATGAATTTTCTTTTCCAATTCTTTATGGATTCCCTGAGTGTGTGTGTCTATAACCCGAGTTAACCAGAATCGTTTTTTTTAACCCCCAAAAAAATTTTTTTGTTCCTTCCCAAAAAATCATTATATATTTCGATGGATGATGTTTTAATTAAAAGTATTTTTTTTCTTTTTTTCCCGTTCATGCTTATTATTTAATTTATCTAATTTTCGTCGATAATTTTTATCTAAAAAACAAAATTTCGTTTGAAAAATTTTTGTTTTTTTTTTTCAAAATGAATCTAAAGT
>ERZ500997.407-NODE-407-length-12166-cov-5.739410_pt1 | contig 12166 bp, 11 predicted proteins | sample MGYA00248826_ERZ500997 | MGnify/ENA primary metagenome ERZ500997 (study PRJEB25958, sample SAMN03398524) | human skin metagenome | study: EMG produced TPA metagenomics assembly of the Human Skin Microbiome Metagenome (human skin metagenome) data set.
AGAATAAAAACAACAACGAAATTTGTTTTGTTTAGTTACTATCTGTCACCAAAATGATTTTGTTTGATATACATGAATATAATATTTCATGGACATGAAAAACTAATGTCATTTTCTTCACCGTCATCATTATACACGTAGTTGAACATATTTATCATCATTATTAAAAAAAAAAAATTTCGTTGTTGTTTTTATTCTTAATTTTTTTTTGTTTTTGTTTTGAATATTCTGACATGAATGCATTGAAATTTATTATTAAGTTAACAAATAATGATAATCACAGAATAAATAGCAATAGCAATTCACCGGGGTAGATAAATATGTTTTTTTTTCTTCTTCATCATCACTGTTTTTGGTTGTCATTAGTAGTGCAACAGAATTTTTTACCTCATTCATTTTCTATATTTATTCATGACTGTCAACGTGAAATTTTTTTTTTTGTTACAAGGTTTTCTTTTTCTCGTTCACGTTTGGTAATTTTGTTGTTGTTTTGTTTTTGTTTATTTAATTCGGTCTACCTTTGTGTGGGTGGTTTTTGATTCTGATTTTTTTTGCATTAGTTTAATTAGGTGTGTGTGTGTCGGTATGCTTAATTGTCATTAATGGTCTAGTTAATTAACGTAGAATAATTTTTGTTTGTTTATTTTCACCTTTGTTTTACATTGATTATAATGATTCTTTCTTTCTTTCTTCTGTCATATAATCAGGCAATCATTAATTTACATTTTTTTCAAATTTTTTTTTTTGTATAAATTAACAGGTTAATTAATCGAATAACATCGCATTGATTTTATGACAATTATTCAATTCACTGTCAACGAAATAAACAAATTCGCTTAATAATTACCGATAAAATTAAAAAAACAAACAAACATGGATCATTCAGTAAAAGTAATGAATTCACATCGTAAAGTAGCCTTTTCAAGGCTATTCATTTTTCAACAACGAAAATTTGAAAATCAAGAACTTGAACAATTATATCAACGTTATATATTTAAATTACAACAAACATCAATTGTATCGGCATTATTATTGTTGGCCTTATTATCAATATCGATATCATTATTACAATTTTATTTTATACATACGGCAACAATAATTGGTATCTATTGTCTAATACAATGTATAATATTTATATTATTATTCATATCATCATTTCGTATGCATGATCAACAATTATTAGCATTATGTTATGTGATTATATTTTTCTGTATTTTATTCTGTTTATTATTATCACCAATTAATAATATACAACAATTAATTAAAAATAATTATTGGTCATCGATTGATAATGTGAATGATAATGAACGATATCGAATACAAACACAAAAACCTACGGATGGTTTATGGGCAATTGTATTTGTTATATATTTAACATATACAATGTTACCTATTAAATTATTAATATCATTTTTATTTGGTGTAATCATTTCGATTTTACATTTAATAATTACAATTATTAATGTATCAATTACTAATATAAATACCAATATCAATACATCATCCATTGTTTTACATCAGAATTTCATTCATAAACAAGTAAGTTGAAAAAATAAAGATTTTTCTTTTCTTTTTAAAAATTTATCGATTCATTCGATTAGATTAACTTTTATCTAATTTTCATTATATAAACAAATGGAGAATGATTTGGATTCATTAAATCCAATTATAACTTTCCTTTTACTTTTCAATCGAAACTTGTTCATTTAGATTGGATTCTGAATCAGAAAAAAAATTTCTTAAATTCTTTAAAATATCACATTTTTTGTTTGTTTGTTTTAATGATGTGTTTGGATATAGGATTTTTTTCCTGAAAAATAAAAGAATTTATTAATAAAAAAATAGACACGAAGAAACCTCAAGGCTTAACTAGGTTTATTTTATGTTTTTAGTGTTTTCAATCAGAGAAACAAACTCTTTTCTTTTACACACAGTGCTATAATTTCATTTACTTTATCATCATTCGGTAATACATTATTGATTTACACCTGAAACTTTGTTTTTTTAGTCATATAATTTCTAAATAGATAAATAATTTTTATGTTGAAACTGAAATATAAAATGATAAAAAGAGAGAATGAGAGAGTAAAATTATAATTTTAAAATAATAAAAGCTAATTTGAATTTCAAACAAAAGACGAGACAAAAAAAAATTCAGTCTTTTTTTCTTATATTTTTTTTCAGAGAAAAATTTTATCATTATCTTCAATTATTCACGTTTTCGTGTATAAGATAATATTTGCTCGATTTTTTTCCTAGTATTTACTAAAGTCAAAGAAAAAAAATAGAGAATCCACAACGGGAATAAACATTGGTTACTTGAAAACTTTTTTTCTATATTCCAATTTATGATGTTTATTGAAGTTTTTTTTTCATTTTCTCGGAATTTTTACCCGAATGAAGAGAAAATAAAAAATAAAACCGAAAACCAACTATGCGTTTAGTTTTAATGGAACAAAATTTCTGCTTGTTTTATTTCAATTAGCAATATTTTATGCTATTAACACTTTTTAATTTTTTTTGTTGTTGAAACTTTTCAAGTTTTTTTGCCGAAAAATAGCGGACATGGTTTTTTTTCATATAAATAAATTTTGCAATAAATAAATTCAACATTTCTTTTTTCTTATTATTTTTCAAATCAGATAATTGCAAATATTCTGATATTTTTGGCTGTCAATTTTATTGGATTATTTACAAATATTCTAATGGAAAGAGCTGGACGTAAAGCATTTCTTGATACAAGAAATTGTATTAATGCACGATTAGAAATGGAAGATGAAAATGAAAAATTAGAACGGTTATTATTAAGTGTATTACCACAACATGTGGCAATGGAAATGAAAGCTGATATTCTTTCACCACGAGAATTAGGACAATTTCATAAAATTTATATACAAAAACATGAAAATGTTAGCATTGTTTTTGCTGATATTGTTGGTTTCACTGTACTTGCATCACAATGTACAGCACAAGAATTGATTCGTCTATTGAATGAATTATTTGGACGATTCGATCAACTAGCCAATGATAATCATTGCTTACGTATCAAGATTCTTGGTGATTGTTATTATTGTGTTAGTGGATTACCGGAACCTAGATCAGATCATGCACATTGTGCAGTCGAAATGGGATTAGATATGATTGATACAATAGCTTCAGTTGTCGAGGCTACTGATGTTAATCTGAATATGAGAGTTGGCATCCATAGCGGACGTGTTTTATGTGGCGTACTTGGCCTTCGAAAATGGCAATATGATGTCTGGAGCAATGATGTCACCCTAGGTTTGTATAATTAGAAAACAAATGATCTCATTTTTTTCAATTTAACCATGCATTTATTATTTACAATAGCAAATCAAATGGAAGCTGGTGGAGTTCCTGGCATGGTCCACATAACACAATCAACATTCGATTGTCTTCATGATGAATATGAAGTTCAGGAAGGAAATGGAGCTGAAAGAAATTCCTATCTTCGTGAAAAAAATGTCAAAACTTACTTCATAATTCCACCACAACAAAGACGTAAAGTATGCATTTTTTTATTCTCACACAAAGCTCTCAATCAAAATTCCATTTTGTTTTTCAAGTTTAAACAAGTGTCATTCGTGTTTCATGTTTTTTTGCATGTATCTTTCTGTCAAATAATTTGATTTGAAACAAAATGTCTACGTGTCTGGCTGTGCGTGTGTGAGTTTAGTTTTCTGTCATGTTTGGGGAAGGTAGCCTAGATCCAATCAGAAAGTTTTTTTTTCATTTGACATTTTTTTAATCGATTTTTTCCTGTTAACGAATGTTTCAATGTTCATCCGTATTTGTTTGTTTGCTATGTTTTATAATGTGTTGTATATTTGATGATTATGACCGTGATAAATATGACTGTCGATTTCAATGAAATTGATGTTCAATAATCATGTTTCATTATCCTTTCAAATTGATTGATTTTTTGTATTTGATAGACCCGCTCTAATTAATAGTAAATGTTATTTTTTTTTTAATTTATTAATAATTATTGTAGCACTTCCTTTTCAATACTCTTCATGTACGTCATTTGGCTGGCTCAAAACGAAAACTTTCATTCAAAAATGTGTCCAATGTGGTCATACAATTACTACATTCGATTAAATACTCGATTGATGTACCGTTTGCAAATATGGCAATGTTGGGAAATTCTTCAAACAATCTAACATTACCAAGTGGAATTAGTGCTAGTGAAATTACATTCAACAAAAAGGTAATTTATCATCATTGTATGAATGTAAAACATTTCCGTTTATTCCTGATTCGAATTTCTAATCAACTTTTTATGTGTGTGTACGCTACTAATCAACAATATTTTTCCTCTTTGTTCACTATTCACAGTTCCAAGGAACGGATGATAATAATAAATTTCGTAAACCATTTAAAAAACGTCATTCTATCGTTTATCATCAAGGAACGACCAATAGGGTTAATAAATATCTTTCACAAGCGATTGAAGCTCGTTCAGTTGATCAGGAAAAATCCACCCACGTTAATCTGGCAACATTATGCTTCAAGGACAAAAACAAAGAACGACAATATGGTGAAGAAAAAGATCGTGGTTATCTGATTGCTTTGGCATGTTCATTGGTACTATTATGTTTACTAACGGCATTGGAATTCGTTATATTAAGCAAGTAAGTTGATACACGTATAATGGTCTCTTACATAGTGTGATATCAATTAATCAATATTAATCACATTTTTCATAGAACTATCATTTTAGAAATATTGTTTGTTGTCACTTTTGTTTGGATATCCATCACGATAATATTGGTTTTGGCAGCTCGGCTAGAGGTCAGTTGAATAATATTATATGTCATAATCAATATGATTTACGAACATTTATTATTTTTTTTTCAATCATTGATTGCTATAGTGCATTAGATGGGATATTTCAAGAATTTTTTTGGTCCGTTTAACTACAATCATTTCGTCTATAGTTTTAATCTATGCTATTGCTCAAATTAATGTTGTAAGCATATAATTATATTTAGTAAATTATATTTTCAGATCAATAATCAAAAAAAAAATCATCATTTTTCATCATTAATAGTTTACATGTTTAGATGATATTGCTTGTGATTATCAAAATCATTCATTGATTATCGATCCACAATTGCCCGAAATGCCCGATTTTAGTCGAATATGCCCATTTCCTCAATACATCATATTATCTTGTGTTGTATCATTTTTTTCTTTGGTCATATTTCTTCGATTACAAATGCTTTTCAAAGCAATATTATTGATACCGATGGCATTAGTTTATATATTGCTTATTGAATATACACATTTTAAACTATTCGAATGTATTTATGAGTAAGTATACTGTATCACCAAAATGTCGATATAATTTCCATAATGTGTTTTTTATTTTATATTTTTTATTTTTTTTTTTTTACTTTTAGATATGATGTCCCATTGCATATCACTGGTCCTTTAATTATATTACATTTTGTTCTTGCCATACTATTGCATGGGCGGCAAGTTGAATGGACGGCTCGATTAGATTTTCTATGGAATTCACAAGCAAATGATGAAAAAACGGAAATGTTAGAACTACAAAATAGTAACCGGCGAATTTTGTTTAATTTATTACCATCACATGTAGCCACACATTTTCTGGACAATCAATTTCGCAATAATATGGTAAATAGAGAAAAAACTGAATGAAAAAAAATCTTTTATTATTTTAATTTGAAAAAAATAAATTATTTCATTCATTCAGGATCTATATCATCAGTCTTATGCAAGAGTTGGTGTTTGTTTTGCTTCTATACCAAATTTTATGGAATTTTATATGGAATTAGATGGTAACAATCAAGGCATGGAATGTTTACGGTTATTAAATGAAATTATTGCTGATTTTGATGAGGTATGTTCAATAAACTATATTATTGAGATCGACTTATTCTTTAATACTTATTATCAGTTGTTAGATCAAGAAAAATATAAACCTATTGATAAAATAAAAACTGTCGGAAGTTGTTATATGGCTGCTATTGGTTTAATACCACAATATAGAATACCGGAAAATGATACTGCCTATGCTGCTGATGCTATGGCCTGTTTAGTTGATGTTGTATTTGACATGAAAGATCGTTTGGCGGAAATTAATGACAATTCTTATAACAATTTCATGTTAAGAGTTGGTTTAAATATTGGACCGGTTGTTGCAGGTGTAATAGGTGCACGAAAGCCTCAATACGATATCTGGGGTAATACGGTGAATGTTGCCTCACGAATGGATTCTACTGGCCTGCCTAATCACATTCAATGCACTGAAGAAGTCTATCAACTGTTAAAAGTATTTATTAGCTATTATTATTTTTTCCGATCCATTGTTAATTGAAATATATTTGTTGTAGGACTATCCATATGAATTCAAATGTCGAGGAACAGTGAATGTAAAAGGCAAAGGAGAAATGACCACTTATTTTTTGTTAAACAAAAAGAGTAATCACAAACCATTCAAAGCACTCAGGCCAAGTAATATCGATGCGCCAAAATCCGGACAAAATGGCTCTACAACAAACAACTTTAAATTACAATCACAACAGAATAATCAATCTAGTTTTTTTCCTTCGAACAACTCGTCTCATTCGACAATAAATATTGCTGATAATGTCAGCGAAAATCAACAATCAACTAGGCCAAATAAAACATTCATGGATCGGCTACAAGCTCTAGCTAAATCGCGCCAACATGAAGATCAACGGTTATCTGTTATCGGTGAAGACATTTCTTATGATATTCATGATAAGGAAAGCAATTTATTTCAATGTTCTCAAGGGAATTTATGCTATAATGAACCTAAACCGATCATTCTTGGAAAATCCCCGGACAAGTGCCGGCTAATGGCCAAAGAAAATTCATGGGAATCTAGAGAGCCAATCTCAAATAATCCAAGAATAGAACTCAATACAGCAATGTCGTCTTTAATGACCACAGCTCCGACAACATCAGTTCCGATAAAATCACCGACAAAAAATTTGATTGGCACGCATCTTATTGATAAAACAAATCCCAACGATCTATTTATTGCAAATAATCCTAGCAAAAAACAGCATAATTTTTATTTTGATGACGATTCACTTTCAAATATAAAATCACAAGCTATGGAACGACAAAAACAAAGAAATCTTTTCTCTCCGGCCATGTCTCGTTGTACTGCATTTTCATTGGCCGACACAACTAAAGCTACTATAGAATCGGAAGAAAGTTTGAATAAACTTTCTGATGACGATGATGATGTTGATGAAGTAGGTGAAAATCGGCATAAAGATGAATCATCTTTAATTTATAATATTTCATCGAATTCATCTGATCAAAGTTGCCAATATGGTCAGATAATCAAGAAAAACTACACAAAAGAATGTATTGAAAATAACTTTTTTAATCGTAGCAAAAATCTTCCATTCAAAAGTGCTAGCAGCAATAAAAAACGTAATTCTGTCAATATTGATTTCCCAATGGATGATTATGATGTAGATTTTAGAAATTACAAAAACAATAATCACCATAATGATGATCAAAGTAAAATTAATGATAAAGAACAAAAAGTTTTTGAAAATGACCGAATTCTTCGTCAACATGCTATGAAAAGAATGTCTCATCATTTTGGCCAAGAGCCAACAAAATCCTTCCTTGCACAACGTAATCAACGACATTATCAAGCACATAATTCTCCTTTAATAGTACATCGATTTTATCATATTGATTCTGGAACGGACAATGCACGTCAATCGTCACCCTTATTGAATAAGCCTGAACAATCATTGTTAATCACGAATAATTCATTACAGTCTAGCAATGTTAAAAAACCCGATTTTTCAGACAATCGTAAAATTAATTGCAAACAAATGGTGACAGGAAATGCGCAAAATCAATCGAATTATCATTTATCAGATAAAAGCTTCAATTATAAACAACGACAATCAAGTTCAAATGAAAGTGATGATGAAGATGAAATGAATTCGGTTGCTGCTTTTGTTGGAAATAAATATTCAACTTCTTTCAATCAAAAGTTTAACCATCAACAAATTCTTGATTCTAATCACAACAATTCATTTAATAATGAAAAATGCGAAACTCGTTTTCCCTCAAACTTGAACAACATAAATAACCATTACGGAAAAATTAAGAAAAAACTTCCCGCATTTGAAAATATAGGCAAAAGAATTCATTCACCAAGTTCAAATTCTTCGCAATCAATTTTTTCGGCTGAATCATTGAAAAATAATAATATGAAACAAAATAATTATCCCTTTGATTTTCCTCAAGCTTCAAATATTTGTGATGATCAATCGATTTCGGCGAAATCAAAAAAACCAAAAGGTTCACATAACGATGAAATAAACGTTAATAGATGTTATGATCGGATCAGAAATCCGAACGAAACAATGAGCTTTGATGATAATGCCAATTTGATATTACCTAACATCAATTATTCTCCTGATGATAATCAAAACGATTTTAATCATGTTTCTTTCATCGATGATGAACAAGACTATGAATCTGGTGATTCTTATTATGCAGAAGATGAAAACGATGATCATATCAATAATAATTTTTCGCCAGTCGATAAACACATGTTCATCAGTGATGTTGAATCGAATTCTAAACAAACATCAGCACCTGATTGTTCGTTGGAGGCTACTTTGTTGGAACAATCGATGGCAACGACAAATACCGAAACTTTTGCAGCAAATAATGGAAATCTGACTGAAGATGATGGTGGCTATCTTGATAATGGTGCTATCAGTGATCTTAATTCTATGTTTAATGAATGTCCAGATAGTCGTTCGGAAGATTTCAATCGAGATTTTGAACCGTTCCGACCTCTCTGTCATTCATCCAGACCTCTTCGATCAATAGAAGATGTTCTAAATGATTGTGATGATGAAAGTATGCTATCGATCGATAAATCTTCAAGTGTACATGAAACCACCGATTGTACAAGTGAATTTGTATATGATTCTGATGCCTTTAGTAGTCAACAAGCAGGTTTTATTGATGATTCAAATTCGAATATTATTTCTAATCATGACAAATTATTGGTGACCGATTTGGATAGTCTTGAAAGTCATTTTGGATTAATGATGAAAAATAATAATAATAGTAATGATAATAGCCGATCTTTATCAGCAACAGATCTAATTTTAAATGATAATAATAATCAATTACCATCATTATTTAAACATGATACACATTCATTTGATATTAATATGAATCATCAAGATGATAATTTAAATGAAATAAATGTTTGATTAATATTCATCACACACATATATACATGAATGATGATGATTTTGTGATCTTATTATATTTGTTTTTTTTTTCATTAAACACACACACACTTTCGATATTTGATTTAATTTTGTGCGACAATCAATTTCATCATTGTTAGTTTTCAATCTTATTAAACGATTTTTATTAATCATTCTTCACGGTCTCAATCAATGTATTAAATGCTATTGTTTTGAAAGAATCAATTGTTTTTATACAAAATCTAATTGCAATTGTTCATTTGTTTATCGGGATAAAATACAAATTGTAATAATGATATGAAAGATAGGATAATAATAATTTATTCAAAAATGGAATGATATTCTTGAAGTAAAAAATCAATGATTTGGCTTTGTTTCACTTGTAACATCATATCGACAACCAAATTATTTAAATCATTCATTTTTCTTATCAATGTTGGTCCAAAAACGATTGCCAAATTTTGTATGTGCATTCGATTCTGTTTACTGTGTTTTGTCACCCTGTAATGAATAAAAAAAACAATTACAATACAGAAATAATTTTTTTTTTGTTGATTACCGAAGTAAATGTTCCATAATAAATTTCAACGTATGATAATTTGGTTCGGGCAGTTTATTCACTAAATTTTTTAACAATTCAAGTTTAATTTTTTTATCGTCAATTTCTATGAATAAAAAAAATGATGATATTTTTTTACTTATTTATTATTAATTGATTTTCACACTAACCATTCAAATTGATAAGACTTTCGAATCGGTCATAAGGAAACAATGGTTCTTTCATTTCACGGAAAAACATTTTCAATAATCCAGTAAGTACATGAACATCTTGTTCTTTCCAAAGACCTTGATAATTTTCTTGATTGATTTCGAAACGTAATTTCTGTACAGTGGATAGATTTCCACATGCACGATATAGTCCATCGGCTGTAATATCATTCTTTTCGATTGCCTGTACACATTCATGAACGAATCTTGGTATTTTGGAATTTTCTCGCATACAAATCAATTCCAATGTACAGCCGAATACATTTTCATCTTTAATGATACCTTTTTCTCGAAGGCTTTCAAGTGGCGGTCGTTTCTTTAGAAAGTTCAATAAACGTTCACGTATTTTCTTTTTCTTATCATTGATTGATGGCGGTGATGGATAGGTAAAATTTGTATATCCACTAATTGTACTAGATCCTTGCATCTGAAAATCTTTTGCATACGGTCGATTATCTATTATTGGTGTGAGAAAGAAATAAAAAGGTATTTTCACAATACAACAATTATGTGATGATTGTATACTTTTCTGTGAACGAGATCTACGAAATCCAAAATCATCATTTCTACTGAGAAAATTTGTAATCGGTATCTATAAATATACGGTAAAAAACAAAGCTCTTATGTTTTTTCTATTGAATAAAAATTAAGCCTACCAATTCATTGATGCATTTATGTATCAGTTCTTTCCAATGGAAACTTTTTTCACGATCATCATCTTGAATAAGTGTTTCACAGTCAAATGTAATAACTTTAAAACAATTTTTACGGCTCGATTCATTTGGACACCATTCAACTTTTGCGTCTAACAAAGCGATAATAAAATCCGGTTTATGTGACTTGATTGGATAGAAATGCAAAAAAAATTATTAGTTATTTCAAAAAGAAAAACAAACAATTGAAAAAATATATTCATACTGAAATCACATTTTTTTGATCTTTAAAAAAATACAGATAATGCTTGGTCAAAACGGCATATGATGTTGTCCAATTTTTTCTCTTTGATTTACCCGAAATTTTCGTACGAGTTTGGGTAAGATAATCACGTAAAATAATCTATAGAGATATTAAATAAATTAATTAGAAATGAAATTTGTTTATTTTAAAAATTTGGTATGTTTTATTTTTATTTTTACATCAGAAACATCCAGTTCATTTTTTGGTGGTGGCAAAAATTCTTTATAATCTTGAAATGGACGAGAATGTTTAAATTTGCCCGAAACTTTGATACCTGTAAATCGAATAATAATTTTAACAAACCAATTTGTTATAATCATCATTATTGTATTATTATCGTTGTACCTTGATTTAGATCATTTGGAGGAGAAATCATTGCTACTGAATGTGCTTTAAGATTTCGTTCATTGTTAACAATTTTAATGTTATTTCGATTGACATTCATATCTTTCAGCAACAGAAAAAAATGAGAGGGAAAAAAAGAAAGAAAAAAGAACCGTAAATGGATACATATCGGTTATGTTACATTGATAAAATTTTGTTGTTGTTGTCTTACATTTATGATTTTCATTTTCATCGGAGAAATCCTATCGTATGATGAATTAGAAAAAAAAAAATCATTGAAAACCATCAAGTTAAAATGTAATAGAAAATTTCAAAACAAAATGAAGAGGAATATACTACAAACCTCATCGGTTTCTTCTTTTCTTGGTCGAATCAAACGATCAGAACCAATCATCATTGCAGCTGTATTAACATTATTCATTTGTGATGCTTTATGAGCAGCAGCAGCCATTGTTCCTTGATAATTTTCATGCAAATATATTCTTCCTTCATCATCTTTTCCACAGAACCACTATTAAAATAAATGCGAAAACAAAGATTTTATTTGTAAAATAATAATTATTGTTATTGTCAAAAGGAAGTTTGATTTGAATCAACATTAACAACAACAGCAAAAAAAACATTAGAAATGGAAAAAAATAGTAAAAGAACCTTTTCGATTTCCTCTTGTGAAAAAAGATGTCCATCTTCACCGAGAATCGGAGAAAAATGATCAAAATTCAAATTATTATGATGTTGATGATGATGATGATGATGTTTTGAATGATGATGATTATTATTATTTATATTCGATGTTGATGATAATAAGG
>ERZ500997.408-NODE-408-length-12156-cov-8.892406_pt1 | contig 12156 bp, 6 predicted proteins | sample MGYA00248826_ERZ500997 | MGnify/ENA primary metagenome ERZ500997 (study PRJEB25958, sample SAMN03398524) | human skin metagenome | study: EMG produced TPA metagenomics assembly of the Human Skin Microbiome Metagenome (human skin metagenome) data set.
CATCAAATGAAAAAAAAAATTAGATTAGGATAGCAGGAGATGAATAATTTCATTTTGGATTAATTGATGAATCAATTATATTGATTTAGAATAGCCATTGTTTTCATACAAGCCCAAAAATGAAAAACGAAAAACAAGATCCAGTGAAAGAGAGGCCAAAAGCGTATCAAATTGAGTAGTGAAGACCATCAAGTCAATTAAAGATTGTTTAATTAATATATTCATTCTATTAGCTAGATCAGTGGATAATAGACGAATATAAAGTCGATGCCGACCACAGGGCCACACACAGATTGAATGACAATCAACAACAACAAGCAGTGAATATCACTGTATACAATTAAAATTTTGTGTCCGCAAAAATGATGCACGACCGACCCGAATCACTTAATGACTTATTGATTAGCATGCATGTAAATCATTCTATTTCTTTCTTACTGGGCGGCCATTTCGATTATCTGATTGCTCAATTTTCCAATCAACTCGTTCAATCGAGTTCAGTGGTTAAGATTGTGGGTCGGTTTTATACGAGCCGGATTTCGATTCGGCGACTAATTACTTTCATAATGTTTTAGGTACTAAATCCTTCTTCATTTGTGCAATTGTTTAACTAATAATTTTATGCTTGAATCATTGAAGATGATCGTGCCAAACGAATCCTTGAACCAAACTGACTGTGTTCCAATGAATCGATATATCAATGAGATTACGGCCTAAGTAAACATTAACATGGATGGTGCCCATCATGATTGTGGGTCATGATGAAAATCAAATTCGATTCGAAATTATTATCAAATAAAGTTAAAGTTAGGCGACAAACAAATATTGAAGGTAATTTCATGTGGTCAGGTTAAGCCTTTGTACAAATGTACACGACATGGGCAATAAAATTGTTACTGTTATGGCTAAGAAAAAACTTTTATGAACTTGAACCAAAACAACTGGCAACAGGTATTATCTGGGACAAGAATGTCAAACATGGACAGATGTGTGTATGTGTACGTGTATATTTGAAATAATTAGATCGGCCAGAAAAAAAATTTACATTCCGAAAAAAAACCACAAGACCGAATTCACTGAACAACGCTAGATCTAATTGCTGCCAATGGACACATACACAGTCATAAAAAAAGATCTAAAACTTTGATCATTGGATATCGAAAAGAAACGATTACACATTATCAATCATAGAAGGCCTAAACTAACTTCATGTACATGGTGATTATAAGAAACAAAAAAAAACAACAAAAAATATGTACTTTAAAATTCCAATTGTGGTCAAATTCATCAATTTGCATTAAATGATACTTTAATTGAACATTGTGTTATTCTGAAACAAGATTATCATTTCATTTTTTCTAACAGGAAAAATTTTTGAACAATGCTAGTTTAATCGTTTATTTTTCTCGGGATTAAAAATTTGATTTTCTTTTTTGCTCAATTAATAATTGCAATCCTACATACAAACACAAACAATTGGGTGTTCAAATTTCAGAATGAATCCTGTTTATTATCATTTCGAATAATGATTTGCTTGATTGTTTTTTTTTTTGAAATTAAGTAAGATTAAACATTAGATCGTGATCATAGATTTTATAGCCGAACAATTACATTTTTCTAGATATAATCAAGCAATGCTACTAGATATGTTATAGATTAATTGTCAATTAATAAATAAGCATCTATGATTTTATGATTGTTTGTTTAGTTAAATGATAATTTTTATTTAAAAAAAAAATAAATAAAATTCAAAAAACAATCATAGTAAGATTCTCGACAATCGTGAAGCACGATATCCCTATCTAAATCGCTAAATTATTTGAGTTTAAATTTATCAAACATTATATGTTGTATGCACCCAAGTCAATTTATTTGGTGTATACAAATAATAACAATAGTTTGTTGGGTGTCTATTCTTCAAAATGATCCCAAGTCAGTGAATCAAAAACTGTATACATCCTTTATGGCAAACAATTTTAAAAGAATAAAAAACAACAACCTGTCACATATGGCAATCAATTAGACCTTCTAATTACTAATTACTTGACTAGGTTTCTTTTTCAATGTTGGATCAACACAGAAAATGAGAATTTTGGCTACCGTTATTCCGAACGGTAATTCGAATATAACAGGCAAGCAATAATTAAAAGACAATTAACAAAAAAAATATGAGTAAGCCGAAAATATGAATTATTCTATTTAATGGATCAAAAAAGTAATTCATTTAAGTCAAATTAATTTGCCATTTTTCTAAGATTTAAAAATAACAACAAATTAAGTGAATGTACGATAATTATAAACGATTAGGACCAGAATTGATCGATTCATCATATCGTTATGATTGGCCAATTCAAACTTGATGATTATTATTGCAATTGAAATTGGCTTGAATACTATGAGACCGCCAAGCAATTCTAGATTATGACCTATCAAGATGAATCGACGCATCGATTAATCAATCTGGTCATCAAGAAAATAGACCGATGGAATGAGGATGACCATCACGAAACAAGACCCTTTTTCAAAGTGATAATTTCTGGACATAGGCCATTTGTTTCAATGTTCAATGTCAATGACGATGAAAACAAATTGTCTGACTAGATGCCACCCTGATTTTAATTGATCTGGGCATCTGAAGAATAATCTAAATGTTGTTGAACGCTAGTAGCAAATCCAATCAACTATTCACATACTATGGCTGCCCGTGGCGCGCGAGCACGAGTCAAAGCAATTAACATCAAACGAAAATTTCGACTCGAACTCATTGTCGTATTGGCCAATTTCATCTGTACGAATAGATAATTAATTTCCATCATTCTTGTGTATCATTCAAGCTGTCAACTTTTGTCAAAGTCCAAATGTTTGATACAAATCAGAATTAAACAGAAGAAAAAAAGAAATAAGAGATTGTCGATTTCACATTTAGGGGAGAGAAAACGATCGTACTAGCTTTACATAAGTCACAATTCGAATAATTTGCCCAGTGTTTGAAAATGATAATCATAGTCACGAGGTGAAAGGAGAAAGAAAGAGAGAGAGAGAGAGAGAGAGAGAGAGAGAGAGTTTTTAGCAATGGCTCCATAAGTATAATTAGCATTCTTCAGCCGAAAACAAAACGATCAATGGCATGCATCATGTTCATGTGTATTTATGTTATAAATTGAATATACAAGAATTGTTACAGGTCTAATTTCTACTTGTCCATCGTATTTCGGTCGTTTTGTTTCGTGATGCCTCGGGTAATTTTCCTCTCTTGTCTATGGCCATAGATCGATTTAACAACAAACAGACAACAGGTTAATGTTCATTGTTTTTTTGTATATTATTTTTTTAACTGCAAGACAATTTTGTGTTGTTTTTTTTCTTTATTCAACAAAAACCCATTTCATTTGGAAAGACATTGATGAATAGTCAGCGCTGATAATATGACTTTTTTAAAAAAATCATTCGGTTAATCAACTAGATCATTATTTTGAAAAACAAGAAAAAAAAATAAATAAGAAAAGACGATAATTTAAAATTTCAGAATCATTTAACATTTTGAAATTGTTTTGAATGTCATTAGAAAGGTTGTCCAATGAATAACGGAAATTGTAGTCAGGATGTTGCGAAAAACAATATATGGAACGTGATAATAATGATGATCGTCTAGTTCACAATGAGAACAATACCGGTACATCAATTTAACATCGACATCGCCCACAATAACATGATCATTGTAAACAACAAATAAACGATTTTCCGTGACTGAATTCAGTCATAGGAAACAAATAAAAATTTTTAAAAAAATGATAAATATTGTTTTGATTGTTCGTGCAATTCATCGAATTCAAAAGAATTATGTTTAGCAATGATCTTAGATGAATGAAATGAAATTCAAAGTCATTATTGAACAATTATTATAAAAATCGATCCTTTCTATCTTGTTCAATTATTTATAGAAATAGAAAATGGATAAAAAAACCAGCGATGGTTAATCGTGTTCTCGTTGGTTCAATGTTCACTTATTCAACTGAATCCGTTTCCATAAATTTTGCTTTAATGTCATTTTATTTGTCATTTTTGACAAATACTGACCAGACATATTTACATGTCTACAATATAAAAGATTATCAATGAATGAGAAAACGTCTTAATTAGTTATCTAAAAGTCCAATCAAATCTATTGCCTGTCGAATGATGCCTGAAAGGCATTCTTACACTATTACACGTAATCAATACATCAATAACGTCGAAGACCACCGATGGCAATGTTAATAGCCAGTTTGTCAATCTATTTTGATGATATCTGCTCTATATGGCTATAATTGTGGAACGGTCATTACGCTCGTTGATATGGACATAGTTGTCAAACAAGCTCAAAATTATTGCCACTCAATTTATGTTCAATATAATATGGGAAAAAAAATCTCGGAATCATAACATTTATCTAAAACTCTTGCCCAAAACTTGGAAAATTGTATACAACTGATGATGGTCAGTATTCGTAATCATTTTAGCTAACATAAAAACACAAACAAGAAAACTAATAATTTGTTTAGAATGATGGCCACATGATGAGTTTTTTTTTGTGTCTAGATTTCGATCCACGCAATCGATAAGAAATAGAATTCGAAATCGAATACCATATTTATACGACCACCATGCTATAAGTTCATTGATTCTTGTGTATAATTAATATTTTTAGTAATGACAAATGAAAAAATATGTAAATGTTCCGTTTATGTTTATTAGAAAAAACAATCATCCCATAATGAATGACAATTAGTGATAAGTTCATAATCATGTCATCATTTATTTCAAACCACAATTTTCATTGACAGCCAAAGGTTAGAATTTGTACACATCATAAATCATCTATCGGCTATGGCGCCGATTTTTACTTGTCCATATTGATGAAAATGTTGAAAACAAACAAACCAACAAAACAGACCACTGCTGTTTAAACAAACAAATATATGCGTGTGGTCCATTTGGATTTTTGATAGCAATCCTTTTTTTTGAAACATTGATTCGTATTGATCTTAAAGTCAAATAAAAATTGTCAATTGAAAAACAATTGAATTAGCAAAAAAAACGGATACAGTGGTGCCATCAAGTGTTTTTGAATTACAATGAAAACGAGTGTTGTGAAGGTTACAAAATTATAATTTTTATTGCATTTAAACAGCTTTACAAAATGATTCTATTAACAACAATTGATTTATATGAGAACTACAATGATTTGACTAATGTATCGACAAAAAACAAACATCTAGATAAAGAATAGGCAAATATAGAGGAAATAATTTTGAGCTGAAATAATGTATCACAAATTGTCATTTGCTCTGAAGCTTTTACAATTAACATCAGGCTTTGAGAGGACTAAAATTTATATACCAGAACAGATTCGCAAATGCAGACCATTGGTGCATTGTTTTATCGAAAGACCTAAACAGTTTCTCGTTTTCTACGATGAAGATTGAAGTAATTTCTGGAGGAAACGTTGTCCAAAAAATGATTCCAAATCAAACGGGACAAAATTTTCTATGAATAAAATCAATCAAAGTCATAAAATGGTCAAATAAAAAAAGATGAATAACTTACTTGGAATCGATGACGAAGTTGAACTGTTGATGTGTATGATTTTGACAATAGTGGTATCTGTCGCATTCGTCATCTTGTTGCCATTTACCTGATTATTATCACAAACATCTGAAGCTTTATTGTTACTGTGGTTGCTATTGTCGAAATATTCCAATTCTCGTTGGATACGACGCCAGCCTAAGCAAACAGATTTTTGTGTCATTAATATTGAATGTGGATGTTAAAAACTTACTATCATTGATAAAACGAATCATGTCCTCATGTTGAGTAGATATTTCATCATTTTGTTGATCTTGGTGCGTTGCTCTATAAATTCTATTGTGTTGAGCATGAAGAGTGCATTGTTTCAATTGTAAGGCTGGTTTGCTATTATGTAACAGAAAATTCTAATTGTTTTCGAAATAGCTATTCGAAATCGAATTACTTACCAAATTTCATTAAGTTCGATAGGATTTGGCTTTTTTACACTAATTGGACCATCAAATTTATCTAATGTTGGAGCTAATTCAAAAAAAATTGTGAAAATTCGAAAATTATTGATTTTCGTATATCGAATTAACTAACCACGACGAACTTGAGTCAAAAGTTTATTGCTACGATGTTCTTTGGCAACAGCATACATATCTTTGCCTGGAACCCTCAATGACCAATTCTTATAGAAATAATAATGTCAATTGAAAAAACGAGTTGATTTTTTGTCTATTTGTTAGAATTTTTACGAAATAGATCGATCGCAATAAGTTTGTAAGCAATAAAACATGAGTACCGATACATCACAGCATGTGATGTGCGTTCTGTAAATTAATTCAATATGCATGGTAGAGGCACCATTAATTCAGCATTCAACTTTGATGGTAAACTTTAAAGCGTAAGCGTTATGTCCTTCTTCTGTGACTTTCATCAATGACGATCGCGAGCAGACAGCTCAGCATATCTTTGCCATGCCGTTTCGATCAAAATATATTTTCTGACCATGCATTTGACCAACACAAAAACAGTCAAATCTCGTTCATAAATATTTAGGCTAAACAGATAAAATCCAACAAAATCTGTTTGATTGAATGTCAAATGTCATTTTATAAAAGAAAAATTAGTTACTAAACATCATTTTAATCATAAGTTGAACGAAAAGAATTGTGTTTACACAACTTTTTAGATGCAGGAAACAAAATTTAGAAATCAGGGTATGATAAACAATCCCGATGACAAGAGATGGCACTGACATCTGTCATGAGCTTATATTTGCACTGAACTCGATTCGTATAAAGCACAAATTTTTGCGCCAAAAAGAAGTCTTGTATTTAAGAATCGATAATGACGAAAACGAGTATAACATTGCCCGAACGCGATGTCATCTACAAAAATGACCCATTTCTTATTAAAAAGTATGACTGCAATCTCCAGTATTTTCCGTATTACCGAGCCCGTCTTAATCAAATGAAACGATCACTGATTTTGTCTGCAAAATATCGTTGGCCTGGTGTTGCCATTTATACGCTTAGTGATTTGGCTGATTCAAAAGCCGAAGCTGACAAATTTTCTCAAGACAGTAATGATGAGTTACTTGAACAGGATTGCCGTCATGGTACATTATTCGGCAAAGATGTCGTCGTATGCGGTATGCTATTAAAACGAATGTCCAAACAACCAAACATTCTCAAAGAATTGGATGACGAACGAAAACTTATTGAACCATTGGAAGAAAGCTGTAAAAATTATTGCTCGCCAAATGATACATTGTTTTTACAAGATGGTGATGAATCGATTGAATTAAAGGGAGATGATCTGCCCATCAATCAGTTATGTACTGGTGTATGTTTGGTTGCAAAAGGTCAGCTTAATCCCAATGGTTCTGGTTTCATTGTGGAAGATTATTGTTTTGCCTTGATCCAAAATTCTGTGGATCGTCCGTTGACAAATAAAGATTACTATATGCTGATCATTTCTGGTTTGAACTTGAACAGTAATACTTTTTTGAACGACCAGAAACTTTCACAATCATTGAATCTACTTTTCGATTTGGTTACTGGCCATTCTGACTCAATCATGGATAAAACGATTGTCAATCTCATATTAGCGGGCAACAGTATTGATCTCAATGGTGGTTCTAAATCCGAGGATTTGTTATCTCAAAGTGAGATCGATTCTAACGATGCGGTTAAAATGTTGGATAGATTTTTAGCGAATGTTGGCAAATATATGTTTGTAGATATTATGCCCGGCAGTCTGGATATAAGTACTGGTCTTTACCCACAACAACCCATACATCCATGTCTTTTTCCCAAAGCTTTTCGATTGTCAACCATACGTTCGGTGACTAATCCTCATAGAGCCCAATATTTCGGTGTCGATTTTCTTGGAACTTCTGGTGAAAATATCAATTCAATTTGTTCATGTACAAGTTGGAATGAATCGATAGAAATTATGCGAAACTTGCTTCAATGGGGTCATTTAGCACCCGCGTGTCCTGATCTATTGCATTCATATCCATTTTCTCAACACGATCCATTGGTCATCGATCAATATCCAGATGTCTTGTTTGCTGGCAATCAACCAGAATTCAGCTGTGCAACATTTGATGTGCCCAAGTATGAACAAGCTGCTGATTGTGAAGCTAAAACTAAAACTATCCGATTGATTTCGGTGCCTTCATTTAGAGAAAAACATATCGGCGTTATTGTTAACATACGAACATTGGAATGCGAAATGTTAGCTTTTAATTGAATATCAGAGTAAATAAAAAAAAAATTCATTATGCAAATATTTAGTTTTTTCATAATTTTTGTACGAGAAGAGCAGAAGCCCCTCCACCTCCGTTACAGATAGCGGCCATGCCATATTCTCCCGAACGTAAATGTAAAGCTAATTTGTTGACGATCCTCGAACCGGACATTCCAAGTGGATGACCGATACTGACGGCACCACCATGGATATTGACTTTGGTTGGATCCATTTTGAGCATTCGTATATTGGCCAATACAACCACGCTAAATGCTTCGTTGATTTCCCACATAGAAATGTCTTCGATCTTCAAACCAGTACGTTGCAAAATTTTTGGCACTGCATAGGCTGGGGCCACAGGGAAATCTACTGGATCAACAGATGCATCAGCGAAAGCAACAATTCTCGCTAACGGAGTTAAACCAAATTGTTTAACAGCTTTTCCTGATGCTAGAACTGCAGCGGAAGCACCATCGTTCACTATGTCATCAATATGAATTTGTTAGTATTCTTATATTAGGTTCGATCTTCACTTACATGTGCTGGCATTTCCCGCAGTTACGGTACCATCTTCTTTTTGAAAAACAGTAGCCAACCGAGCGAATTTGTTAAAATCTACTCTCTGATATTCTTCATCATCAGTCATTTGCGATGCTTGTTGTTTTTTTGTACCGGGTATTTCGACTGGTGTGATTTCCACCGAAGTGACAAGTTTGGCAAAATCTGCAGCTCTTCGATAGCTATTAATAGCAAATTCATCTTGTTCCTGACGTGTGATTTGAAATTTTTTGGCCGTTCGTTCGGCACATACACCCATGTGAAATTTATTGTATACATCAGTGAGCCCATCATGAACGATACCATCGATCAATTTGGCTCCACCATAAGGTAATTCGCCACGTGGCAAAAAGAAAGGTACATTCGACATGCTTTCAATTCCACCAGCCACGGCAACATCTATATGACCACATTGGATTGCTTGTGCCAGAATCATATAGGTTTTCATACCGGAAGCGCATACTTTGTTCACTGTAGTTGTCGGTGTGGTAATCGGCAAACCAGCACCGAGTGCACATTGCCGAGCTGGGTCTTGGCCAACCATGGCTTGCATCACGTTACCGATTTGTACCTCTTCGAATGCTGTACCGAAATTGGAAACCAAACATTAATATCGATTACAAAATCAACGAATTGTACTTACATTCCTTTGGAAGAGTAGATTTTTCTACGGCAGCCTTGACGGCGATCGCGCCAAGTTGTGGTGCAGTGAATTTAGCTAATTGGCTACGAAATGAACCGATTGGTGTTCGAGTTGCTGATACGATATAAACTTGTCGTTCTTCTTGGTTGCCAGGTATTGTTGACATTGACATTGTTTGCCATTTTGGACAAAATTTTCTCCAAATAGATAGGAGTCGAATGTTTTTATGGGCGATCATTGTAATATGATGATGAATATACTTGACGACCTTAATGAGCGCATCAATTGCTATCAACACTGAAATCGATAGCCATTCAAATCATCAGCTAATCAACTAACTGCACCATTCATAAATGCCGGAATAAAAGATCAATAATTTAGCTAAATTTTTTTAAAATCATTTGATTAGAACATTTTTAATCTAGATAATAATTTCATTTTATAACGTCTACATAGAGCAGGATAAAAATTGATTAAAAGCACTCTTAATTATACATTGAACGACGAGCACTACCAATGATCAATCGTATGATGATAAACAACACCATCGTAAGAATGATAGGTCCCAAGGCAAGATGCAAAACGATACTAGGCATTTTCTCAATGTTTGGTCCGATGATAAAGGGCGCAAACAACATTGGTAAGCCTAAAGCGGTGTAATAAATGGAATTGTGGCGATCATCCAGTTTAGCAAAGGAAGCAGCAAAACCAAACAATGCCGGATTAATGGCTGATTGAGCATAACCAATGAGTACCGAATCAATTATCAAGGCCCACATTGCCATTTGTAGATAGTCTTGAATCAGATAGAGTCCGATGAATCCAAATGCAGCCAATATGAGATGACCATATAGCAGTAGTGAAATGGACAAAAACCGTGTTAATACTACGTTTACCAAACGTCCCAATGTATAAGCAGCTGATCCAATGGATCCCAGATTAGCTGCATTTTCGACCGAAACATTACGTTGTTGATAATAGGCATTCTGAAAGCTGCTGAAACCAATTTCAGTGAGGTTATATGCGGCGAATATAGCTGTGATAAGCACATGGTAAGATAAACGTTTGCATGAATGACGTGGATCGTCCAGTAATTTTTCTGGTTGTGACGACCCACCCCATCCACCATTGGCCATGTCAGATGGAGTGTCATATTTTCGATATCGATATATAAAAAACAAGGCAAATAAGCTGGCTCCAACTGATGAAAAGAAACTTGAATTTAGAAAAAAAGAAAAGAAATTCAAATGTTTGTTCAGAAAACTTACTGGCAAATTCAAGAGCACCGGAAATAAAATATGGAGTGCTAAGCTCATCTCGTCTTTCAATTGGTCCGAATATAGTTTGATTGGTTGAATTTGCTTTGTTGCCATGGATAAATGGCTTAACCATGATAGGGGAGAATATAGATCCGACGCCATACATAAATTGACCAGCTTGAAGAACGGACGAGAGACGTTTTCCATGCCACATTTCCATTAACCATGAAGTACAGACAGCGTTGAATGTACCAAGGCCAAAACCGCTACCATATGCGGCCAAATAGAACATTGCTATGTTAGGCATTCGAGGTACGAAAGAATGGAATATCGAAGCCAACATCATAATAATGGAAAATGTGAATTGACGATTTAAATACTGCCTCGTAATCTCAAATTTATACAAACTGGTAACTAATTGAAAACAATAATGAATAATTTTATTTTTAGAGGAATAATCATAAATCACTTACAGAATGAACCAGTTATACAACCACCACAGAAAAATGTAAAAAATAACGATACCGGGCCTAGTCCATCATCGTTCGTGGAATTGTCATCATTATTTTTGCTGAATATAACCGACAGATCGACCAAAGTGGGTCCGTAAACAGCCGATGAGAGTCCCTATTTAATTATAGAAAACAGATTTTAAAAATTCAACAAGGATAATTAAATCACATACGAAGGCAATTTGTGTGATGAATAAGAGAATAGTGTACACGATGCGCATTTTATTACTATCCATTATGAATTGCGGTTCCATCATAGATTTTGGCATTAAGCAATGATCGAACGATGAATTAGAATTACACTTTGGTCTGATGTGATCAAGCTTATCTATTTATAATAACTGGATCTAATTACAGTAATTAACAGCCTAACACCAATGGAAATTGGATGCGCCTTGATAAGGATTTTGTATGAGTTTAATGATGATAGCTTTCCATTAAAAAAAACTTGTTGCGTTCTCATCGATCACTTTTTTGTTATGATATTCTCAAATTTTCTACGTGATTAACATTCAGTAAATGGTCAAATTCTGTTATAAAAATAAATAATAATAATAATAAAGATGAGTAGCTTTTATGATATGTATAATATATAATATGTTTAGAAAAAATGATAAATTGATTGGCTTCACATTAAAATTGATGCTTAGATTGCAATGAAGAATATCGATTACACGGACAGTGATTAAATAAATATACGAATTGGTTCAATTGCCGCTTGTTTATAATTGCAGCTGTGTGCTTGCTTGTTTACATTGCTATATAAAGTAAAACAATAACTTTTTTTTCATTCAAAAAAAACGTTATGTTCATTTAAAAAAAACCTATGAGAATAGATAATTAGCTCATCATATTGATAGATGCTAGTATAAATCAT
>ERZ500997.409-NODE-409-length-12150-cov-7.403224_pt1 | contig 12150 bp, 14 predicted proteins | sample MGYA00248826_ERZ500997 | MGnify/ENA primary metagenome ERZ500997 (study PRJEB25958, sample SAMN03398524) | human skin metagenome | study: EMG produced TPA metagenomics assembly of the Human Skin Microbiome Metagenome (human skin metagenome) data set.
GATGCAAAAATGAAGCGGTGATTATGAAATACAATCAATGATCTTTATATGATTTAAAATACATGAATTGTTGTGAGGATTGAAATTTATAGGTTAAATGCTGACAATGATTTTGAATTGACAGGTGAGAAATCTTTATAATTTCAGACATGATCTTCGTTTGAATTGACAGAGAAATCTATGTTTTTGTATGAATATATATCGGATGATGATTTTGAAAGCTCATTATGTTTAGCATAGATCGGCTTGGGTGATGAGTTTTGACTGATTGATTTGTCGGGAAGCCGTTGAGTGCTACCAGTTCTTGAGATCAAATGATAATCCGATACGATACGTTTTACGTTCCTCTGTTGCTGATGTTGATGTAACGAGCCTACATGACGATTCAATGGACCAACTGTTGAAGCTGTTATTTGTGAGAATGGAGATAATATAGTATCGTTTTGGACATTATTATTTGAATGGTTTGTGATCGCAGTAAATACTTTATTTGAGTTTGATTTTTGATTCAAATTATCTACGATTTGTGGAGGAGAATATGATGATGATGAATAAAATCGTTGCGCCGGCTGTTGGGATTGATTAAGACTAGGTGAGAAAAATTCGAATCGAGCCTGGTTCATATTATGTTTGATTTGATTGACATCCGACCGTATAGAGGAGCATGTAGCCGATTTTAATAATTGTGGCATTCTGTTGCCATGACTGTTATTCATAATAGTTTCACCATTTTGTTTCATGTATGAATCAGATGCTGTTTCCATGGTTTTTTTATTATCAATTTGACCAAATGAACTGTTTCGATGTAATCCGCTACCTATTGCAACAGGTTCGATATCATGAACAAACACTCGGTCGGCATAAAGAATAAATAGTTCAATCACTCGGCTTTGATGATTAGTATCATATAGCATGTTTGTATCATCATTATCACTTTAGATAAAATAAAATAAACTTAAGATATGAATTGAAAGGATATTTTTTTAAAAATACATACGCTTTTTTCAGCAATGTAGGGCCGAATACGATACCTAAATTACTTGGATTCATTTGATTGAATTCTGAATCTTTAGAAATTTGTCGCAAATGATTCATCAAATATCGTAGGGTATTAAAATGAACAGTCGGTAATCGGCGACAAATTTTTTTCAATCTATTGACGATGTCTTCTTCACTTGAAGAATCGAGCGAAGAATTTTTTGAATATTTCGTAGCAACTTCGATCAATTCATTGTAAAGTTGGAATGTTAATAGCGGTTCAGGGAGCTAAAAAAATACAAACTGTAAAATCTTAAAATTGTTCAAATTAATGCATTCATACCATTCGAAAAAATTGTTTCAACAAATTTGCAATCACATTTGGAGAAACATTTGATAGATCAACACTATCAGGATCGGTTTCATAAGCTTTCGTCAAGCTATCTACTTGAGATTTTACAGCGGATACTCGATAAATGCCTGATATTCTGGAACCACGCTTTTCTATTTGTTTAACACATTGTTTAATAATATCTGGCACGGCATTGGAAGACAGTTGACAAAGAGGTACTCGAAACAAAAGGTTTGGACCGGATTTGTTTTCGTTACATTTGGCACCTTTTTTGTATTGATAGACACTCTGAGGAGAAATTTGTGGTCAAATAAAAAACCAACATAACTAAAAAAATAAGGAAAATTACCTTGTATTTTTTCTCAATAACTTCTGCAAAAAAAATTGATGAAAAAAAGTTTTGAGAATTTTTTCAATTACAACATAAGGCTAAACTTACTCATCTGAAAATCATTTGATTGTGTATTAGAATTGACGGCATTCACTGCTTTGTTTTCTTTACGGATATGAACCGATTGCTGTTGCTTCGGCTGTTTGACTAAATAAACATTTGAATTATTGTTGATACCGCTATCTGATTCGCTAGAATAAGTTTCAATATTCTCTATATTATAATGACTAGTTTGCTTTATTGAATGATCGCCAAACATCAATGGAAGGCTATTGGAAAAATCACGAAAAGGTTTTCCCATTTCATGCCGATCAGTATCGATAATTGCTCGGTGAATTTCCTCAGGCGAATAGGTAATTGAATCACGTAGTGTTTCAAAATAATGAGAAGTTATCTCTTTAATCTTAATCTCAGTATTGGCCATTAGATCTTGTAATCGGATAATTAATTCTCGTTTAGATTTTTTAAACGATTCTTTTTGTCCATTAAGAATCCATAGGTATTTAGTGTTGTTCATCTCCGCTTCATTGAATTCGTTGCTACTTTCTAAATAACTTCAATGATGAAAAAAATCAGAGAAAAATAACATACTTATAACAAATAACAGAAACAAATATACCTGAATTTTTGTCTCGTTTTACTTTCAGCATCTTGTAATTTTGGCGTGTAAAAACTTTCACGCGATTTAGAATAAGTATTAATGACATCATTCAACTGTTTATTCGCTTTAGCCCAATCATCTTTGATTTTTTTAATTTTTTTATCAAAATCTAAACGAAATTCATTGACAGAAGCTAAAATATTTTTGCCCAACAAATCGAAATTGTTATCACATATGTTGGCATTTTTGATCTCATTTTGACAAAATTGATTATAAACAACATTAAAAGGAAGAAAAGCCTAATGGATTATTATTACAATAAGAAAAATTGATTAATATTAACATTGCAATCAAATTTGCAAAAATAAATAAAAAATTAATCATTTTTATATTTACTTTATCACTTTTCAATTGATGAATTGTTGTTCGCATGTTTTGATCGTTTTTAGAGATGGCACGATTATATTCGCTTTCAATTTGGGCACGTTTTTCAATAAAAACGACCAATTCTTTCATATATTTGTACCAACATTTTGCCTGTTTCATTAGTTCATCTACGCCTGATTCATAGGAAAAAATACGCTCTTCGGGCATATTAATCGGCAATGTTCTTGATTTATTTGACACACAAGGACTATGATGACCAATTGATGTTTGTTGTTGTCGCTGTGATGGAGGTGGAGATGATGATGATGATGAATGTAATTTTTGCGTTATATCCAATGATTTTGAAGAAGACATTGAAACGCCGTCTTGCATCAAACAATTGGAAATACTGATTTTTAAAAAATAACAAAAAAATTGATGATAAATAAAATCTGTTTTGAAATGCAAACTTATCAATTTTTTAGATGATAAAAAAACAAAAATCGATGAGGGAGCTATTGGTCATCGACATCTCATCGTCATCAATGATCAAATTGTTGGAGTATGGATTTTAATTTCGAAATTGAAAAAAAGCTATTCTAACCAAATCGAACAATAATAGTCGAAATAAATAACCGGAACTATCATGAATTATTCTGAAGATTTATCATAAATCTTGTTGATGGACAAGACAATTTTCAAATAAAACAATAAATCAACCATCGGTTGGTCAACTTGAAAAATTTTTCGTTTTTTTTCCTTAAAAAAGTCCAAATTCCAAAGATATACGATAAAACAAAAAGATAATCATCGTATGAAGAAGCAAAAAACGACACACAATAAACATCATCATCATTAAAATCATCAGGTTTATATGGTAACATTAATTTGATGGCTGATTTTGACATTTTTTCTCATATAAACAGTACATGCAACAGGTATTGTCATATTGCCTAATGCAGCAGCTAATAAACAAAAAGATAACTGATTAAATTGGATTTCTATGGTGATAAAATTAAATTTTATCGCTGCTATGATTTTGTCGATCTTTTTCAAATTAAATTATGTGAAGGCAAAATTTGTCATTTGGAAAAAAGTTAAATAAACAAAAACTTGATGATTGATCGATTGAATGAAATTGATCGAAATGAAAATATTATGATATTATCTTTACTCACTTGTATTGGAATGATTTATACAAAGAATTGATGTTATCGACCAATTGTGAATGCAATTCAATTGAATAATTATCATAATCATATGTTTTCACAGCTTTTACCAATTGACTGGCGTTTAATAATAATTCTTTACTTTCTAGTAAGGAATATTTTTCCAAAATTACACGCATTATTTTCGATATTTCAGCCAATCTTTCATAAGCTGCTTTACGTTTATCTTCAGGATCATCTATATTGATAATAATATTCAATCCATGTTGTGAATCGATGAAAATTAAACAAAAAAAAAACTTACCTCGCTGATCGTAAACATGTTTCAGTTCACCAAGTAGATAGGTCAATGTTTGTGAATAATGACCAATATTTTTATTAGATCCGGCACCCGTAGCAGAATAGTGTTGTTGAGAATCCATTCTGTTCGAAATTGAAAGTATTTTCAATGTGTCAGATATATTCAACGAAAACCTAAAACGATAATATCATGTTGTTTACAAATAGACAAATCATAGGGTCAAATATAATGTAAAAATGATTTAATAATAATAATTATGATGATAATAATAATAATAAAGATCAAATTTCAATGATGAGTTCAAATTGATTGATTTTAATGATCGAATGAATAAAATGTTTCTGTTTTGTTTTGTTTTATCGATTCGCCTAAAATAACGATTGTTGATTGTTGTTGTTTTAGATGTTATTTTGGTTGATGCTCAAACAGACACACAATCATCACACGATAATGATCACCTCTATAATTTTTTTCATTCAATAATGTTGGTAGGTGTGTGTGAAATATAGAAATTATGATGGTGCCATTATCATGATTTCTATATTTCATTAAATTTTCTAGTTTTTAAAGTAAGTTTGTACTATCGTGATAGGGTTGTGATGTATTCTCTTTCAAAACGATTAAAATGAATTGCTAGCATCATGGAATATTCTTTGAAAATGTTAAATGTTAAACCATTAAACATTATTTGATCATATCATGTACGTACACATACTATCAATGCCAATCTACAAAAAGGCTAGCTAGACGTCAAGATTATCATCAAGATTCTTTGTTTTAGCCAGGCATAATCATAGATTGCTTCGAAAAAAACTGGCTGCAATCGTAGTTTGCTTGATTCTGACGATGATGCGATTCGAAAAGTGGCTAAATTTAGCTCTTTATATAGGGAAAGAAAAAAAAATTAGACGTCACGTACTCAAATCGATGATGGGGCGTATGACGATGACAAGGTGATGAAACTAAACAAATAAATATTTGGATAAAGATGCGAAGAATATATGTCGGGATAAATCAATGTAAACGGAAAAAATGTTTTTTAGTAATCATTTGCAAGACAAAAAGCCCCATCTGTCGAATGATAAATTTACCAAATTCTATTTTTTGCAGAGTTTCCGGCCCAACTCATATAATTTGCAGTCTTTACATATAATTTGGCATCTTTTCTTTATTTAATTTTTTAATATTAATTTTCAAATTAATAATAGAATTAATGGTATCATGTTTTTAATTGAGATATGTTTATTTGATTAAAATTTAAATAATTTATAACAAGGAATTTGTTTCATTGTTGCATGTGTATGTTTTTGGATGAACTGCTTTTTCATTTATTCCATCAACGAGCTTTTTTGCCACTTTTTTGTTTTTTACCACTTTTTTGTTTTTTATCCTTTTTGTTCTTTTTACCTCGTTTACCGCTTGACCAATCTTCATCAGAATCTGAACCAGAATCTTTATTTTTAGTATCTTTAAGATCACCAGTCGAATTAATGGTTGTTTTTGATTTATCAGCCTTTTCATCGTCATTTTCATCTTTTAAGTCATTGTCAGTGACTTGATCATCTTTTACTTCCGAAACATTGGAATTTTCATCCTTATTGATGCTATCATTATCGTCCGGCTTAAAATTTTGACTAGCCGTACTGTCTTCAGTGGCCAATTGTAACATTCCATCATTGGATGATTGATCACATGAATGAAATGTATCGTTATCCCCTTGCTGTAGCTTTTTGTCATCTTCATTCAATTCATCGGTTTTTTCTTCAACATGATTATCAAATTTAGTTTCAATTTTTTTGAAATCTCGCTGCTCAAATTTCTTCTCTTTTTCGCTATGTTTTGTGGTATCAAATTCGAACACACTGGTTGTAATAGTTGTCTTCTTTGTTATATTGATCTCTCGATCACTAGATTCATATTCTGTAATCGTTTTCAATCCTTTTAAATGATCTTCTTTTTTGACTGACTTGATCAACGATCGAAGATGATCAAGTTTATGTTCAAATTTTAATCTATCAAGGTTTAAATCGGGGTCATTTTTGAAATGCTTTTTAGATTTGATTTCTTTGAGAATTTTTCCTCCATTTTTAAGCATGGCCTCAAATCGTTTTTTGAGATCACTAATCTTTTCGGTTCCATGATCACAATAGCATTCATCATTTCGAACTTCGTTGTCTCCATACTCACAGTTATTCAATTCATTTTGATTATTATCCACGTAATTATTATTGAGTGGTGAATCACGTGTACGATCCACTTCTTTACGAAGAAAACTAATCTGTTTCAATAGGCTGTTGATGATTTTCATTTTTGGATCCTCATTTACGTGCACAATGTTAACGATTTTCTGTGCAGTCGATGCGTAACGAAGTGTACTGATTGTTTCTTCCAAATGAATCTTAGCTGGTGAAATCGTTGCGATCATTGATGTACGAGAATTGCCGCCTAATGAATCTTGTAACAAATAAGTCAACACTGATTCACGATAAGGAATATGTGAATGATGTGTCGAATTCAGACGGCTACTACTATTATCAGCCAATTGTGAGATAACCTTGCCCAACGTTAATAACGATCTATTGATCATCGTACCTTCACGGAAATGATCTGAATTCAAATTACCTACGCGTTCACTTCCAGCCAGATCAACCAGATTTATTTTAGAAATACATGATGTTTCTGTTGTGCGTGGATTATTTCCGCCATCATCATCATCATCATCATCATCGTGTCTATCAAAATGACGATTTTGTACCAAAATAATGCTGAAAATTGAATGCGATCGGCTACTTTTCTCATTCAAACTTGTTGTTGCAGTCGATCGACGATCAAGACCATTTTTAAGTAATTCCATAGCATTTTCATAATTTTCTACGGTGAAAACCGTTAAATCTTCAACATATGGACCAGTTTGAGGATGTTCACGTACACGTAAATTTTTACCAATCATTTCAAATTCATCAGAAAGTAGATCATATATTTTTTCATTATAAATTTCGAGAAAACTAACGTTGATAATGTATTCAATTTCTTTTTTCGTAGTAGAAATTTGTTTGAATAAATCGTTGAGAAAACGAGGCGTAACACCCGGATTCTCTTCAGTGCCCAACATTGTGTACGTTTTTCCTAGCGAATAAAAACCGAACAAATAAGATATGAATTTTGTTGGACTTGAAATGAACACTTACCACTGCCAGATTGACCATAAGCAAACAAACAAACGTTATAACCTTGAAAGGCATAATCTAATAATGGATGACCCATCTTGCGATACACAACTTCTTGCGAAGCATAATGAAACAATTCACGATTTGATGAATCAAAACAATAATCAAATTCGAATAAATCTTTTTTAGATGGTATCATCACTTTACTATCTTTTATTAGTACATCTGTAATTTTGCCATTTTTTTGTGATCCAGTTTTTTCATTGTTAGCCAATGGTCGCATACGAACGGCTACTTTGATTGACGATGGTTGATCAATTTTGTTTGGTGTTGTATCGAGAATACCTGAATCGGATAACATTGTATTGGCGTTGCTATTCGTGGTGATCTTTTTAGCACTGTTTGTGGGAATGTTATGACTATTGTTTTTTGTTGTATCATCCATATTGACAGCCAAATTCAAGTTAAACGCTATATTAGCGCCATTATTTTTTTGTTGACTAAGTGATTTCGATTTATGCGACAAATCTATGAATGGGGAAAAATTTTTTTAAATGGGATCAACTAAACATGTGTATGACTGACCTTCTTTATCATTATCGCAATTAATCTTATTCTCTTTTCCTTTAGGAGTTAAACTGAGCTCAAAATTTAATCCATTACGTTTCGTTTGCGAATGAGAAGAATTATCAGAATTTTTCCCAATGAAAACTGATTTTTTTGGCGTAGTCATAATTGAACTGTGATTTTTTGATGATTTAAAAATTCTTGCACCAGCAATTACGTTCGTGTTAGTAGTATTTGAGTGTTTCAAGTTTAAATTAACTTCTTTTCCGTTATTCGACTCTTGTTGTTGTTTATTAAAGTTTATCTTGGGCAATTCTAGACCATTTTTAATGTCGCCAAATACACGCATTCTTGAATCACTAAGTTTGGACATAATTTACAACAAAAAAAAAACAAATTAAGGAGTCAAAAAATAAGGCATCAACAATGAAAAGAGAAAGGTAATGATACTCACGTTCACGAGGAACAGGAAAATGGATTTTATGCTGTGATCGTGTAGTTGCGATGAATTGATTTGATAAGAAATTCTTTTGATTTTATTTCGATTGAATAAAAAAATTACAGTTACAGAACAATTGTGAATGCAAGAATATCGAAATTGGTACGATGGATTCAAAATTTTCAAACGTACATTTTTGGTAGTGGCATTGAATGATGTTAACGACCATAAAATAAATCTATTATCCATTCTATGATATCATTTATGAATGATGCCGAACACATGGAATCCTTGAGTTTTGAAATGTGAATATTATTTTTGGAATTTATAATTTGTCCCATTTTGTTTTTTAATTTTTTTTTAGAAAAGAATGGCTAAAATTGAAAAGGTGATTAAAAACATTGCAGATCTAGTTAATATATTTTAAATTTCCTATTACTTTATTAAAAGGTAGAAAATATTTTATTACGACATAGAATCGGCGAGAAAAATGCAACAAAAATTACCACTTGGATCGATTCGTTAAGATTACGATTATCTCAGCTTGAGAATGTTCCAGCACAGAAATTGAATTCCAATTTACTCATCAATGTTAAATGTCCGATCGATGAACAATTATTCGAAAAATGCGAAGCTTCTTTTCTCTTTCAATCCCCGGTTGCTGTTCATGTTGTTGGAAGTTATGCATTGCAGTGTAATAGCCGAAATAATGATGATCATTTTGAAATTGATCTTCTTTTGGAAATTCCGAAATCTTGTTGGCAGAAAAAAGATCACATGGATTTTGTTTATCATTATAAACGAGCCTTTTATCTTGCATATATTGCTCAGCATTTGAACCATTGCAACGATCTAATACTGGGCCTACAATTTAGGCGTTTCAATGGTGATCATCTCAATACTTGCATTCATTTGATACCTACGGGTAAACTTGGCTTACACTATCGATTCAACATTTTTGCCACAGCATCATATGGAAAAACGTTCGTATATAAAACTTTTCATCCCACTAAATGTCTTATTCAGAATAAAGCATTGATCACGAACGAAGAATTTGAATCGACACCATATTATAATCAAACTATTCTCAACGATTTAACTATTGTACAAGCCAGTGAATACATGAAAAATCTCATTTCGAATCATTCAAATGTTAAGGATTCACTTATTCTAATGCGAATTTGGCTGGATAAACGAAATCTGCGTAGGCACTTTGCACATATTGTGACACTGTTAACTTGTTATTTGTTGGAAAATAACTTGTTGAATCCTAATTCATCATCGATTCAAATATTCGAAACAATATTGAGCAAATTGAAAGATTCTGATTGGCAAACGAATCCTCTTGTTATCAATTTTGTCGATGACAATATCCAAGAAGTCGACAAAGAATGTTATATGAAAAATTTTTCTGTCAACCTTATTGAATCTAGTTCGAATTCAAATATGTGTTATAATTTGAATCAAGGCATTTATGAAAGAATTAAATTAGATTGTCATCAAACAATTAAAATTCTCAATTCTAAACAAGTTGATTTTGATGAAATTTTTCAGAACAGCATCAATTTTACTTCATACTTTGACTTTTCCATTAGGTAAGCTAAATTTAGTTAAATATCTTTCCCGCTCTGACAGCTTTACTTTTTTATTAGCATTTTAGGCGATTGTTTAAAACAAGATCAACTAAAAAATCAAAAATTTTATATCCAATGTGGAAAAAATTTGACTCAAACTATGGTTCTTGATATTCAAAATTTGATCCAACAAGCTGTAGGCGAGCGTCTGACATTGATTCAACCAGAAAATTATCTTCATCAAGAATCATGGGACTTAAACGCCCAGCCGATTACATCAACCAGATCGATTGTTTTTGGCATTTTAATCAGACGAGAAAATTTTCTTGATCAAATTATTAAAGGTCCAATGGCCAACCAACCAGAAGCCAACAATTTTCGTGAACTTTGGGGTACTAAACGTTCTGAAATACGACGATTTCAAAATGGTGATATACGAGAGTGTGTTGTTTGGGAAGCGCAAACATTCAGTGATCGTCGTTTGATAGTGTTAAATGCTATCAAGCATGTAATGAACCGAAGAATGAATCTGAAATTAAATGCCATCTCATGGACTTACAATTATCTGGACGAAATGCTAGGGATGAGAAATCTCAAATTTAATGATCCACAATTTCATTATGGAACAGGAGAAGAATGTTTTTCTTTGATCAATCAAACAATCAATATGATCAAAAAACATTTACATAATCTGAAAAATGTATCGTTCAAGGTTAATGATGTAGTCAACATAGATCCAGCAGCTCGTCATACCGATGTGTATCCACCATTGCCTATCAATTCCAGGCCGAAAAATGTGCAAAATCAATGCAATATTTTTGATTGTAACGCCATGGAAGATAAAATCAAATACATACGACCAATAAATTTGGTTGTCCGTCTTGATGCAATCGGACAAAAATTTTCAAATAATTTGGAAGAATTTCAAAATCAAAAATATCTACTAATCCATGAATTGGCTAAATCATTACGAGAATGTTGTCAGAATGTATTCGTAAAGTTGAATTCATCCCATCTGGATATCTACATACAAGGATTTGTTTTTCGTTTAATCATAGCATTACAAAAAGAACTTTCGATTCATCGACAAATATCGAGCAATACTAAACGGCCAAAATTCTCTGGAAATATAGAGGCTGATCAGATTGAATTCAAAACACAAGTATTACCGGCAATTTGTGGTTCATTGAACGCTTTTCAAAATGAAAATTTTTGCTATGACCTCACCTGTCGTCTATTCAAACGTTGGCTATCGCGACAAATGATCAAACATTTTTTTGAAGAAATAACAATCGATCTGCTTGTTGCCTATCTCTTTCAACATGACAGTCATGTTTATCCGTCTAATAAGTAAGTTTACATTTTAATAATTATTTTATCCATGATTTTTGCTTAATTTTATCTTTTTAGTTCACACTTGACCATGTTCATCCGCGTTCTTGACTTTATCGGTCATTTTGATTTTGTCAAGAATTTAATTTTTTTAAATTTCAATAATTCACTTACAATCGAACGAATGGATAGTATTCGGCAAAGTTTTCAAGAACAAAGAGCCAATTGGCCTATTATTACCATTGTCACCGGACATGATCGAAAGCTGTCACAACATACTCGATTATCACCGGATACACAAATAGTATTTCATCTACAAAGGTTGGCAAGAATTCAACACGATCAATTGCGAGAATCGCTTCAATTATTTAAACCTATCAAACTGAAATCATTGTTTAAAATGAATATGAGCATGTTTGATATGATTATCAAATTGAATACAAAATTTCTGCCAAACAAACATGAATCATTCGATTTTCCCGATAATATTCAAATCAAGCACGCATTATATTCAGCTGATAATGAGCAACATTCGATGCCGATCGTCGATTATAATCCGGCATACATTTATCTGACTATGTTGAAAAAAGCGTATCATAATTTTGCCCTATTTTTTTATGATCAATATGGTGGACGTGAAATTGGAGTTCTATTGCGACCAGAGATACTTGAAACACGACCCTTCAAATATTCATCAGTTGAAGCGACTAAATTAGCTGGTACATCTCATTCATTATCTACAGATAATGTTGTCATCAATATGGCATCATTGGTCGAAGATTTTCAAATTATTGGTAACGGATTAGTTGATAAAATTATCATTAAAGATTAATATAAACATAAAAATATCTCGAATTTTATTTTTCATTATTATGGTCAAAGAAAATAATTTCAAATAAACAAAAATAACAAC
>ERZ500997.410-NODE-410-length-12137-cov-5.730756_pt1 | contig 12137 bp, 4 predicted proteins | sample MGYA00248826_ERZ500997 | MGnify/ENA primary metagenome ERZ500997 (study PRJEB25958, sample SAMN03398524) | human skin metagenome | study: EMG produced TPA metagenomics assembly of the Human Skin Microbiome Metagenome (human skin metagenome) data set.
CCAATAATATTGGTCAAAAAACAATTCTGAATAATAATAATAATGATGATGATAACAACAACAACAATAAAAACAACAACAAAAATAAAAATAATGACGATAATAATGATAATTCATCATTAATAATTATAATACATCCAATGATGGATACAGTTATTGAAGAAAATGTTAATTCAAATCAAACATATTTGATACAACAATCGTTTGAAGATCATAATCAACGGTCATCATTATTATTATGTGAAAATATGGCCAAAAAAGAAAAAGAAAAAGAATTGAAAAGTAATAACACTGATGATTCCAGTATCGATTCAACTGATGATGATGATAGCTATGGAAGTTATGATTTAGCCAATAATGATGATGATGATCGAATCCATCCAGAATAATCAATAATATTCAATATTAATGATAATGATTTTTTTTCTGTTATGTATAAAAAAAAACAGAAATCCATCGTTTGATCATATTGAAAACATTATTTTAAAATTCAAAATAAGAATAAATAATAATTTTGGAAATAAATTTTGAATGGCAAGCGCATCGATGTCATCACCGTCTTCGCCAAAACCTGGTCGTACAAAAACCTTATTATTAGGTTTTATCATTTTTATATTGGCCTGTTTGTTTATTGGTTTTTTAGCCGCATACATTGTTGAACATAATAGTAAGTTTGATTTTGTTTTTTTTTTCTCAAAAGTTTGAAATAATCAAAAAAAACATATGATTACAATTCCAAATGATTATTTAGAAATCAATGAATTATCGAAAGATCAATCGTCATCAACAACAACAACAACATCGACGGAGATTTCATCTACGTTTGGAACGACCTCATCGTCAAATTCAACAGATCCATCTATAACGACTAGTACATCAACTAGATCACCAATAATTTCCAATGATCAATTGCTTGATCATAATGTTATACCGATAAATTATCATCTACAAATACGAACTGATCCAAATCAAAATTTTTTCAATGGATCAGTACGTATTTTGTTACAAGTTCTTAACAATTCAATCGATCAAATTGTACTTAATTGTAAAAATCTTGACATATTAAATTCATCATTAGAATCATCGATAGCGATAAAAAATGTACATATTGATCATAAACTTGAACGATGTGTATTTGAATTGAATGAATCATTGAACAAAGGTGAATATGCATTACAAATCTTCTATTCCAGTACTTTTCGAAATGGACAAATTATTGGATTTTATCGTAGCTCATATACAACCATTAAAAATGAGATTCGATATATGACAGCAACAAAATTTGAACCAACATATGCACGTATGGCATTTCCTTGTTTTGATGAACCATCATTTAAAGCTACATTCAACATATCGTTAATCTATCCAACCGGATTAACAGCATTATCAAATCAAATTGAAACAGAAACTGTATCAATTATTGATGAACCAGGATTCAGTCAAACAACATTTGCCCAAACACCAAAAATGTCTACATATTTAGTTGCATTTTCGGTTAATGATTTCGAATATACGGAAACACGTACTACATTTGGTACACGTGTTCGTGTATATTCAAGACCAGATCAGGTGAAAAAAACAACATATGCTTGTGAATCGGCAGCAACCATTTTATCATATTATGAAAATATAACAGCTATTCCATATTCCCAATCGATGGCCAAATTAGATCTTATCGGTTTACCTGAATTTGTATCCGGAGCAATGGAAAATTGGGGTCTAGTCACCTATAAGGAAACATATGTATTATTTGATGCTAATGAATCTAGTTCTGATGATAAACGGAAAATAGCACAAGTAATTGCCCATGAATTAGCTCATATGGTAAGTATTACAAAAAAAATTTTAATAAAAATTTTAACTTTTACAACTTTTGTTATGTTTCAAAAAAAGTGGATTGGTAATCTAGTCACAGCTACTTGGTGGAATGATCTCTGGCTTCAAGAAGGTTTTGCATCATTTATCGAATATTATGGTCAAAATCATCTTCAAGCTTCATTGAGTATTTGGAATCGATTTTTAATCGATGATCTTCATCCAGCATTTAGAACCGATTCATTATCCAAAACACATCCATTGGTTCCGAATAAAAATGATATTCTTACACCAGATCAGATTACAGCTCAATTTGATACAATTTCCTATTCAAAAGGTGCATCGATTGCCTATATGATCGAAAGTATTATTAGTCGACAAAAATTTCTTGAAAATTTCCGTCATCTACTTCAGGAAAATCAATATTCAAATGTTGATACAGAAAAAATGATGAGTTACTTTTATCAGGATATTGAAACAACAACCAAAATGAATGGTAAAAAATTTCTAAATCAATGGCTTTATCAAAATGGATTTCCAATCGTTACAATTGAACGTAAGCAACAAACGTCGAAACGTTCAACATCTCAAACAAAAACAATGAAACTTCAATTAAAACAATCAATTTATCGATCGAATTCTTCATCAAATGATTCGGAAGATGATCCACGGCCAATTTACGTTAAATATATTCAACAAAAACGAGAACAATCTGCCTGGCTTTTTAATCAAACTGAAATGACCGTTGAACTTGAAAATGACCTTGCACCATCAGATTGGATCAAATTAAATCCTGATGGTCATGATTATTATATTGTAAACTATCAACCAGAAGATTGGGATCTATTGATAACTGAATTAAAAAGAAATCCAAAATCATTTAGTGTTGGTGATCGTGCAAATCTTTTACATGATGCATATCTTTTATCAGAGATATCGGCATTATCTTATGAACGATTACTTAATCTATTTACATATCTTGAAAAGGAAACAAATTATGTTCCATGGTCAGTGGCTAATAATGCAATAACATCATTGATCAATAAACTTGGTGAAAGTGGAATGACATTAATACAATTTCGTGATTTTATCAAATCTATTATTGCCAATTTATTTGATTCAAATGTTGATTTATCAACATCGACAACAACTATTGACGATCGACTAGCGCCAGACGAAATAGCATTACGTAATGTATTGATTTCGATTGCATGTAAAGTTGGTTATGAAAAATGTACTAAACAATGTTATAAACGATTTCGTGATTGGATGGATAATGGACGACCATTAGATTCAAATACAAAATTCTATGTTTATAAATATGGTTTACGTACTAGTACAATTGAATCGGATTGGCAAAGTATGTGGAATTTATATCAATCTGAAAAAGATGCAATCGAAAAATCAAAAATAATGTCCGCACTAACATCAACAACTGATCCAAATCTTTTATCAGTTTTAATATCATATTCGGATGATCCGGAAAAAATTAATAATGAAAATTTTTTCTCTGCTCAACAATCAATCGCATCGAATAGTGATCAGGGAAGATTATTGATATGGGAATATATTCGAAATCATTGGCCTAAACTAATCGAACGTTTTGGTTTGAATGATCGTCGTCTAGGAACCTATGTTCGTTCAGTAATTAGTGGTTTTCGTTCGGAATCTCGATTGCAAGAAATTCAAGATTTTTTCAAACAATATCCCGATGCTGGTGCTGGTCAAGGAGCTCGTGATGAAGCTATTGAAACAATACGTAAAAATATTCAATGGATTGAAAATAATCAGCAAAATGTTTCAAATATATTAAATCAACAAAGTCCAAATGAAAATCCTTGGAAACAATGGCGTCTTGGTGATTCTGTTCTACCAAAACATTACGATGTTAATCTTACGGTTTTGGTGAATGAAGAAAAATTTTCTGGTTCCGTTCGAATTGAAGTTGAAATTCAGCGTCCGATTCGTCATTTGATTTTACATTCAAAAGATTTGAACATAACATCATCGGCTGTATTTACCAAACAACAACCTCGTGTAGAAGTTTCTATTCCTTTCATCAATAACAATTCAGAATCCATATCCGATACACAAATGACACATTTTGCATATCGACCAAATCAATTTTGGGTCATTCCTTTGCAAGGATTAATTCTACCTGAAACATATATTGTTGAACTTCAATTCAATGGAAACTTAAGTAAAGAATTAAGCGGTCTTTATCTATCACAATATCAACGTTCTGATACAGGTGAATTCGTCAAATTAGCTACAACACAATTTCAAGCTGGATATGCACGTAAAGCATTTCCATGTTTTGATGAACCAAACTTTAAAGCAACATTTGCATTACAAATTGAACATGGTTCTAATTATTCAGCCATTTCAAATATGCCAACATTATATGTTCAACAATCGTTAAATGATAAAAACATGAAAATGACGGTATTTGAACGTTCGGTAAAAATGTCTACCTATCTAGTTGCCATTGTTGTCAGTGATTTTGTATCGAAATCTAGTCCATTATTGTCAAATTTTAGTGTCTACACTTTTGATCCAGCCATTAATCTTGATAAAACCGATTATGCATTAAGAGTCGGTCCTCAAGCATTGGAATTTTATTCCGAAAAATATTTTGAAATTGGTTTTCCATTACCTAAAATGGATATGATTTCTATACCGGATTTTGCAATGGGTGCAATGGAAAATTGGGGTCTTGTTACCTATCGTGATGTATATGTTCTCTATGATGCAAAAGAAACAAGTACATTATCTAAGGCTAGAATCTGTCAGATTATCTGTCATGAATTAGCACATATGGTAAGTAATGTTCAAGTTTTGAATATTTTAAAATTTTATTTCAATTTTGTTTTTTTTTTTAATTAGTGGTTTGGAAATCTTGTCACAATGAAATGGTGGGATGATCTTTGGCTAAATGAAGGATTTGCAACATTTATGGAATACAAAGCTGTTGATTATGTGGAAACAAAATGGAATTATCATGATTTTTTTGCAATTAATGAATATGCTAGAGTATATGAGTCGGATTCGATGCCAAGTACACATCCATTGCTAACAAAAGTAACTGATGATAATTCTGTTCAAGCAGTTTTTGATTCTATCACTTATTCAAAAGTTTGTATGAATATTTATTAAATTTTCATGACTTTAATTTCTTTTTATTTTGATAGGGATCTTGTATTATTCGTATGTTGGAATCATTAATAGGCGACGAAACGTTCCGTATTGGAATCAAAAATTATATTAAAAAATATAGCTATTCCACTACATTAACCAATGATCTTTGGAATGAATTGTCCAATGTTGCTGATAAAAATTTAGATGTTGAAAAAATCATGCAAACTTGGCTACAAAAAGATGGTTTTCCCATAATTACAATCACCATAAATAATAAGAATAATTCTATGAAATTTATACAGGAAAGATTTTTCAAAGATTCAAGCAATTCAATTTCAACATATTTATGGTCCATTCCAATTACTTATCGTTTGATTAATCAAAAATTTTCAAATATCAGTGGAAATGTTCAAAAAATTATCATGGATACGAAAGAAATGTATAGAGATGATCTAAAAATTGAAACAGATGATTTGATCAAATTCAATGTCGATCAAAAAGGGCTTTATATTGTTAATTATCCAATAGAACAATGGAAACAATGGATTGAAACAATGAACAATAGTAAATCCATTATTCGAAACCAGATGAGTGCTTTGGATCGAAACAATTTATTAATGGATGCATTTTATTTGGCACGTTCCGGTCGACTTCCATATCGACAATGTTTGGGTTTAGCTGAATTTTTACAATATGAAAAGTCTTATATGGTTTGGTCAATTGCTGCCGATATGTTGGAATATTTACGTGTTTTTATGGCTGTACAGGATCAAAGTGTTGCTTTCGATCGATGGGTACGAACCAAATTGATTGCCAAACATTATGATGATGTTGGATGGAATGCAAAATCTGATGATAATATGAATCAACTACTTTTCCGTTCGTTGATTTTGAATTTAGCTTGTAAATATGGTCATCAAGATTGTCGAAAAAAAGCATCACAATTGTTTGATGAATATCGTCAATCACCATCAAATAATTATGATCCCGATATATTGCCCGTATTTTTGTTTCATGCACAAAATTTTAATCCAACTGAAGATAATTTCAATTTTCTTCAAGAACGTTATAATCAAGCCAATACAACTAATGAAAAAATGACTTTTCTTAAAGCAATGACAGCAAATACTGATGAAAATATGTTACTAAAATTGCTTAACAATTCGTTGAACACTACTTATCTTCGTACACAAGATTTTTTTACATTTCTCATGTATATGTCCGATAATTCTGTTGGATTAGATTTAGCATGGGATTTTTATCGTGAACATTATCCTGAAATTCAACAACGATATGGACTGGATGATTCGAATGTTGGTCGCGCTGTCTATCGTTTTGCATTTCATTTTACCACCAATAAACGTCGTGAAGAAGTAATGGAATTATTTCAAAAATATCCTGAAGCCGGTGCAAGTGAACTTTATCGACAACAAACAATAGATCTAATTGATGCAAATATTCGTTGGTCAAAATCTTATTATAAAAATGTGATTGAATATGTTACAGATGATTGTGATTCAAAACATTGTCCATGGAATCAATATCGATTAAATCAATTGGTCAGACCTTCAAAATATGATCTAACTATCCAGATCGATACTGATACATTCCGATATAATGGTACCGTTAAAATACAGGTAAACATTGATGATGAAATCGATCACATTATTCTTCATGCTGCAGATATATTGGATGTTTCATCACCAAAAATTACTCGAATTGAACAGAAACAAAAACGTGATACAGAAACTGAATCTAATTTGTCTACCGGACGTGGATTTACTTATTCACCATTAGATTTTTATGTGATTCCATTGAAAGAAAAAACAACAAAAGGTGATAATTATATAGTCGAATTAAATTTCGATGGTAATCTTTTGAAAACTGATCAAGTTGGCCTTTATCGCGGTTGGTATGATGATAACAATGGTACACGTATCAATTTAGCTGCAACACAATTTGAATCAACACATGCAAGAAAAATGTTTCCCTGTTTTGATGAACCTGCATTCAAATCAAATATATCGATTACAGTAATACATCCGAAAAAAATGTCAACGACATTATCAAATATGGATATCATTTCTACCAATGAAATCGATGATAATTTGCAAGAAACGAAATTCAATACGACACCACCTATGGTTACATATTTGATTGCTATTCTTGTATCAAATTTCAAATGTACACCACGGCAATACGTTGAACTTCGCAATCTTACAATTAATGTATGTTCATCGCCATTGTACAGTGAATATCATCATGAATATTCGTTGAGTGTTACACCGAAAATTTTGAAATTTTATGAAACTTATACAGGAATTGAATATAGTTTACCGAAATTGGATCAAATAGCATTACCACAATTTTCAGCTGGTGCAATGGAAAATTGGGGTATTATAAAATATCGTCAGAAAAAATTGATGTGGTATGAAATGGATAATCTTTCGGAAGATAAAAAAGATACCTGTAATGTGATTGCACATGAATTAGCACATATGTGGTTTGGTGATCTAGTTACAATGAATTTCTGGGGTGATCTTTGGTTGAATGAAGGATTTGCATCATTTATGGAATATAAAGGCATGAATGCAGCACATCCAGAATGGAATATATGGGATACATTTGTACAGGATCATACATATAAAGCAATCGTTGGTGATTACGAACAAACATCTCAACCATTAATTCGTAAAGTGAACAAACCAAATGAAATGAATTATATGACAAGAATTGTTTATAATAAAGGATCGACAATATTAAATATGTTTGAAAATACAATGGGTTCGAAAGAATTTCAGCAATCAATTCAAACATATCTGAATTCATTACAATTTCAAACAGCAACAAGTGAAAATCTTTATGAAGCATTAGAAACAAATTGGATTTATAATGATACACAAAATGCAAGAGAATTTTTTACTTCTTGGACCGAACAAATAGGTTTTCCATATTTGAATATTACTTGTGATGAAATGAATAAATCCTGTACATATGTACAAGAACGATTCATTCGAAATGGTGATCGACCATCAAATGATTTAACCTATGTAATACCATTCCAATATTATACGTATGAACAACAACAATTGAAAAAATCGTCGATTCAATTTTTATCGAAAAAAACCGGCCAGATTGACAATTTTGATGGTATCAAAATAAATCCAAATTTCAATGGTTTTTATTTTGTTAATTATCCTGCTGAACAATGGTCAAAATTGATTAATAATTTGATAACAAATGAAAACAATATTGTTTCATTATTAACTGTTAATGATCGTAGTGAATTGATAACATCATCATACTTTTTATCACGAGCAAAACTTGCACCATTTTCGATTGCATTGGATATTTATAATTATCTTGTACATGAAACACATTATGTTCCATGGACTATTCATTCCAAATTGATTGCTAATCTTGCATGGGAAATGGAACGTACCGAATATCGTGAATCATATCTTCATTTTGAACGACGATTAACTCAATCACATTATAGTGGTATTGATTTTTGGAACTTTGAAAATACAACAATAATTGATCGAATGTTTCGAAAAATATTGATACAAAATGCATGTGGAAGTGGTAATAAACAATGTTTGAAAGATGCGCTTACAATGTTTGGAAAATGGAAAGATCAAAATAATACAATTCAACCGGATTTATTTACTTATACATTATCGTATGCTATGCAATCAAGTAAAAATTTACAAGATTATGAATTTGTTTGGCAAAGATTTTTATCGGAAAAAATTACACACACTAATAAAACTAGCTATCTTGAAGCTTTAAGTCATATTTCCGACAGTAAAATTGTTCAAAAATATTTAGATCTTGCTTTGAACGAATCAATTGTATCGAATAATCATTTTGTCGAATTTTTCCTTTACATTATTCATCGTTATGAACATGAACAAATGATTTGGCAATATTTTACCGAAAATTATTCAATGTTATCAAGAAAATTATCAACATCTCAGATGGATATGATTATTACTAGATTTGCTGATCATACTGTTACAGAAAAACGTCGATTAATTATTTGGAATTTTTTGAAAGATAAACAAACAGGTGTTTCGATGAGTGGACAAGAATCAACATTTGCTCGAATCGAATACAATCTGGCTTGGATGACAAATAATAAAGTAACAGTTGGTGAATGGTTTGGTCAGAATGCTTGTGGACGTCAAACACCTGAACCATGTCCATGGGCACAAACACGTATTAATAAGACCATCATTCAACCTAAACATTATGATCTAACCATACAGGTTAATCTAACAACAAATATCTACAATGGTAGTGTGGTCATTCAAATTGAAGCTTTGCAACCATTTGAATATATTGTTTTACATGCAGCTCAAATGCTTCAAGTAAAATTAATATCAGTTAAAAATTCGGATAATTATTCAATTGAAGATGTTACAATGTTTAGATATCAGCCAAAACAATTTGTTGTAATTGAATTCGATCAACAACAATCGATCGGACAATATGAATTAACATTTAATTTTACAGCCAACCTTCTGGATGCTGGTATTTCCGGTTTATATAGATCAAACTATACGAATGGAAATGAACATTTTAAAATGGCTTCAACACAATTTGAATTTTTTGATGCACGTAAAGTGTTTCCATGTTTTGATGAACCAGCATTTAAATCAAAATTCAATATTTCAATTATTCATGATAAAGAAATGAATACAACATTATCAAATATGGAAGTGATTGAAGTGAAACCTATTCCCAATACACAATGGATTCAGACAAGATTTAATCAATCATTAGATATGGTTACATATCTGGTTGCAATGGCTGTCAGTAATTTTGTTTGTAAAAATTATACAATTGAAAATAATCAAGTTAATGTCGGTGTGTGTGCATCACATCTTCAAGGACATAAATTAGATTATGCATTGGAAAAAGCACCGAAATGTTTGAGCCATCTTGAGAAAAAGCTTGGTCATCCTTATCCAATGAATAAAGTAGATTTGATTGCCATACCAGATTTCTATTATGGTGCTATGGAAAATTGGGGCCTTATTACATTCCGGGAAACAGCATTATTATTCAATGAACAAGATACAACATCGGAAAGAAAAATGTCAATCATGAATACGATTGCACATGAATTGGCTCATTTTTGGTTTGGAAATCTGGTCACATGTGAATGGTGGGATTTTATTGCATTGAATGAAGCATTTGCAACCTATATGCAATATACTACAGTCGATGAAGTTGAACCTGAATGGAAAACATTCGATCTATTTTTAATATCTGAATTTGAATACGGTTTAACAGCCGATGCTAAAGATAATCATCCATTAATACGTAATGTTACTCGTACTGAACAAAGCGAACAAGCTGATTCCAGTATAATCTATTCAAAGGGTGCTTCAATTTTACGTATGATTGAAACAGTAATGGGAACTGAACATTTTTATTCAGCACTTCGTGATTATCTTAATAAACATAAATTCACAAGCGTTCGACCTGAAATGTTATTGGCAGAATTTGATAACAAATTTATATTCAATGATATTGATCAAACAGTAAAAATGAGCGATTTTATTCAGGATTGGTTTTTCAGTAATGGTATTCCCTACATAAATGTTACTGAATCGAGCACTGGATCTTATCATCTTGTACAAGATCGATTTCTATTACAAGATTCTAAAAATGATACAATACCTATTTGGAAAATACCAATCAAATACTATATTGATTCTGAATGGGATAATACAAACACCAAATTCATGATCGATAAAACAATGGATTTTACTCCAAGCAAAATCCAACTTCCAATCAATTTGAATGCTCGTCATTCTGGTTATTATCTCGTAAATTATCCATCAAAAATTTGGAAACAATGGATTGATACATTTATGGATAAATCAACTGAAATACCCGTACTTGATCGCAGTGGAATAATGATGGATGCATTTTATCTTGCTCAAGCTAATCTACTTTCATATAATGTGCCATTAAATTTGGCTAAATATCTAGTCAATGAAACACATTTATCTCCATGGACAACGGCCATACGTGGATTTAGTTCAATTCAAAGATATATTTCGCATTCAAGTTCATATAAAGGAAAATTCCGTGAATATTTACAAAATCTTATCAAACCCGTTTATGAGAATTTGGGATGGAATGATACGATAGAAGAACCGGTAACTAAACGAAGATTACGATCTTCAATATTGGAATTTGCCTGTTTTAATCAAATAAATGATTGTCTTGAACAAAGTGATCGATTATTTCAACAATGGATTATTGCTAAACAGAATCAAGAAATGGATAAAATTCCAAATCCAAATCTATTGAGTACTGTACTTGAATATGGTATACAAAATTCTAATTCAACCGATCAATGGTTGTTTGTTTGGTCACAATATTCCAATGAAACATCGTCTACATTACGATCAATCTATATGAATGCTTTAGCACAGACTAATGATGAAAAATTATTAACAATGTTATTAACACAAGCATTGAATGCCGATCAAGTAATTCGATCACAAGATTCATATTCGGTATTCATTGCAATCAGTGGCTGTGATAATCCAAAAAGTTTAGCAATTTTATGGAAATTTATTCAAGATAATTATTCAAAATTCATTCGAAAAGGTTCACCATTACGTTTAACACAAATATCATCTTTATTAAATAGTATTAGTTCCAGATATTTTTTCACTGCCGATCAAAAAAATGAAATGAAACAATTTTTTGCCAAATATCCAAACACCGGTCTTACTCAAAATCAACAGAATGATATTCTAAACAAAATTGATAATAATATTAATTGGATAGCAAATCGAATGATTGAAGTTGAACGATTTCTTTTGGTAAGTAAAATTGATTTATAGTAAGCAAAAATCATTTTGTTAAATCGTTATTTCTCTATTTCAAAATAGTGCGGAAATGATGTTTGTCCATTCACTGAATTTCGTTTGAATCCAAATGTTATTCCCATAAAATATGATTTGTCCATAAAAGTTGATTTAGATCAAGAACAATTCGAAGGAACTGTCGAAACTATTGTCGAAATAAAAGAGACAATTAATTATGTGATTTTACATGCGGCAAAATCATTGAATATAACCGATTCGAAAGTATCCATTACTGAATCCAAAACTGATTTAGAAATCAAACAAACATTTGCATATGAATCAAATGAT
>ERZ500997.411-NODE-411-length-12130-cov-7.948406_pt1 | contig 12130 bp, 5 predicted proteins | sample MGYA00248826_ERZ500997 | MGnify/ENA primary metagenome ERZ500997 (study PRJEB25958, sample SAMN03398524) | human skin metagenome | study: EMG produced TPA metagenomics assembly of the Human Skin Microbiome Metagenome (human skin metagenome) data set.
ATCCCAGAAAAAAAAAACTTGAAAAAAAAAAAATCAGAAATAAACAAAAAAAAAAAAAAAAAAAAAAAAAAAAAAAATTATCAATACCATATTATCGTCAGCCATTTTTAAAAATAATCTTGTCATTGTTATTTTATTGTCGTTATCATATCATTGTTATTTTTTGTTATAACCATATCATTGTTATCTTTTTCTTATTATTGTTATCCCTTTTTCATTATTCATATTTTAATTTTTATAAGAAAATGTTCGTAAACCGATCGGTGTTTTCTTTCGAGCCAAAGAATCTTTTGCTTGCTTTATTGATACCATTCTGGATGGTATCATGATGGTTTGATTGTTGGTTTAAATAATTTGGATTTGTCAAGTGATGATTCTTCTGGCAAAGTCAAATCACTAACTTAACCTTTACAAATCATTATTTGACATATCCCAATTGACTGACCTAAAATGACCAGAATCATTTGAACAAACTCAAATTACTAACCTAACCTGTCGGGAATCATCACTTGGTAATTCTATCAATGTCTAAAATTTTCATCAAGGCAATAGCATTTTCTTTATGGAGGCAATAGCCATACATTAGCATAGCTCCAATGTGTGCTAAATTGTTAAGCAAAGTGAGAATTATGTTGAATGTGCAAAACTTCAATTTTTTCTGAATCGGCCAAACATCCAGAAGAATCATCACTTGACAAATTCATATTATTTAAAGCAACAATCTAACCATCTACCGCAGAATGGTATCAATGATAAGATTATTTTAAAAAATGGCTGACGATAATATGGTATTGATAATTTTTTTTTTTTTTTTTGGTTAAGTTGGTAATTTTGATTTTCCAAGTTTTGATTCTTCGGGATGATCCATGAATTCAGAAAAAATCACAAGTTTGGTCATTCAACACAATTTTCACTTAGCACAACAGCATAACAGAAATTCGAACGCGATCATAGCATACACTCCATTGGAAAATATGGCTATTGCCTCCATAGAGAAAATGCCATTGCGTTGATGAAAATTTTAGACATTGATTCGGAAAAAATCGTTTTTCATCAAAAGTATCATCGATGGAAAATTTTGATGATAACTCAACAAAACCTTAATAAATTCCCTATAAATTCACCATAAACATCATATCTTATATCCTTATAGTTTTTGAATGAGATCGAAAAAAAACTCATCAGGGACTTATCAAACGCCCTGTAGATTAGATAAGATTCTATGCCCGACTTTTTCAGTTTTGTTGAATTTTTTTTTCTCAAATTTCTTTCGGTTTTGTATTCATTTTTAAATTCTGGAATTATTTCTTTTGAACATAGACTACGATATAAAATTAACTTTTGATTTAATCAAAAAATGTTTAATTTAATTTATGATTCGAATACAAAAGTTTGAAAACGACACTGCAACAAAAAAAAATCAAAATTTATTTTTATTTTAGCCATTCTGTATTAGTTGAGGAGAATTCAATAATTTTTTCTGATTGAATATGATGATGAGAGGATATATATGTTGTGTGGTAATCATCAAAAATATATAGGCAATACAATATTGCAACTCAATAACTTTTTTTTTAATAAAAAAAGAAAGATCCTAATAAATCTAATTTAGAGATTTACATTATTTTGATTATGATGATTGTTGTTGTTGTTGTGTGGATTTAGGTAAACAAAAAACACAAAAAAAAACATGGAAAGAAAATCACTATTTTGCTGTACCAAACATTTATTTTGTTTGATAAAGTAAGAAAAAATCCAAATGAAATCTACACACACAGAACAAACAAACACAAAATCTTTATCATCAAAAAAAAGGTGAATTTGAGATAAAGAAATTTCCGTAATAATCATAAAAAAAGCAAAAAAGAAACATTCTTGTTTTAGTCATCATTTTTTCTTTATTTATTCTCGACGACGACGACGACGACTATTCGATCATAATAATGATGATTAATTTTGTTGTTGTTGTTAGTTAGTTTGTTGTCGTTTTTTTCATCATCCTGTAAATCAACCCGGATAAAATGAGCAAAATAGTAGCAACAAACAAAAACACACACACACAGAACTAGATAAGATCAATAAAGATTTGTCGGTAATAATGATGATTTGTTTGTTTGTTTGTTTGTAAAATATTATGAGAGAGATTAATGTCGAAAGATTTAAAGATTTAAAATTGATAATTCTCTATATGTGTGACATGTTTGTTTTGATGTAAATAAAGATTATTATCATCATTTTTTTCCCGTCCTATCATCTATGAATTTTACTCATTTTTTCCTGGATATTCGAATTCGAATGTTTCGAAACATCGATAGATCGAAAACAATCGATAGTTTTTCCTGTTTGTTTCGAAAAACTTACCACCAAATTCTGTTGCTCGATTGATTGGTGATGATGATGGTGATTGTAGTAAACCACCACCATTTGTAATGATTCGATTATTTATTGAATCATTTAAAATTGTTGATGATGTTGCTGACAATGATGTTGTTGATGGTAATGATGATGTTGAAACTATAGCTGTTGGTGATGTTTTTGTTGATTGTTTTATCGATGATGATGAAGATGATGATGTTGTTGATCCATCACCACCACCACCACCACCATTTATCACTGATGTTGATGATGGTGATGATGATGAAGCTGTTGTCGATGATTTTCGATTCGATCTGGTGAATGAATTTTTTTCCTGTAAAAAACAACAAAACGGAAACAATAATTAATATGATTTTTTTCGCCTTTAAAATTCTTTCAAGCAAGAAAATTCAATTTCCTTGCTTCGTTGTGCAAAAATGTTCATCTTAAGATCTCTCTCTTCAAGTTTTTTTCCTTTTTCTGCAAGATAAACATCATTTTTTCAGTGTTTTTGTTGCTCAAAACATACAACATTCATTCATTCTCTGATTCATTGATCTGTCATCAACATCATCTCTTCTTGACCATCATCATCATCTTATGTCAATGATCCAAGCAAACTTGATACTTGTTGCTTTGTCGATGATGGCATCAGATTTTTGTTTTTTTACAAACTTAAACTTAATTAGTTCTCGTTTTTCCCCCCTCAAAAAAAAAATTTTTAGTTATCGACAAGAAATTCCAACGATAAAAAAACAAACTTGATCAAATCAAATTTTGATAATGATTTTTTTCCCCAAAAAACGAAGAATTTAAAATTGTGCAACAAAAAAAAAATCTAAAGCAATAAAATTGTTTTTTTGAACGACAATTTTCGATAAAATTCATTTGAAAAAAACACTGAATTTTATGTGTTCAAGTTCTTGATCATCATCAACACAACACTCCTCTCACAACCAAAACAAAATCCAAAGCCCGAAGGGATAGAAAATGTATTTTCCTGGCCAAAAAACGCCATTCACGTGTCGATAATCATACGAAGAATTTATGATTTCAACAACAAAAAAAAATGATCATTAACCACCACCAACCTCCCCCCACTTTCATTACCTTTCGTTTTTTCAATTTTTCAAAATTGTTGTGAAATAATCATAAAAATTTTAAAGCCTTTTTTCTTTCTATCAATCTTTCGTTTTTACGTGAAACAAAAAACAGATAAAAATACGATTATTCAAGTGTTGTTTGTTTGTTTTGGTTTTCTGGTTAAAAAATCTCCAAAGCAAAGCAAAAACAAACATAATACCTGCGTACGACATAAACATAACAACAACAACAACATTTGTTGACGAAAGACCATCATCATCATCAGATTAAGAAAATCAAATGAAAAAATATACCTATAGGGTAATGATAATCTTTTTTTTCATAGCTTGAAAAAAACCTGATGAAAATCTTTGAAACAAAAAAAAGGGTAAATATATTTTACGCACACTATTCTGGGTGAGATATAAGATTTATTTCTTGTTTTTATGGCCATATTTTTCATATTGAATTTTTAAAAAAATGAAAAATTCCACTATGAAATGTTGGATCTATTCAATCATCATCATCATACACACACACCAGAAAACCAGAATGATAAACAAACTTTCTATCCTTCTTTTTAGTTTTTTTGAATATGATAAAATATGATATCTGCTGTACAGGGAAATTGATTAATCGATCAATCGATCGATTGATTGATTGGTGTGGTTTATATTTTCATTCTTGGCTAATTGATTAATTTTAATCAAACACAAGGATTGAATTTTTTCTCATTTAATCATGAAGTTAGGGATGGAGAGAGAGAGAGAGAGAGAGAGGGAGAGAGAGAGAGAGAGTGAAAAAATGTGATAATAATTTCCGATTGATCGAAACCAATCAATCAATCAATCGATTGATTGATTGATTGATTGGAAAAAAATGCAACTTTCATCAATGATTTGTTTTTTTTACGAGAAATTAGTTTAGTCGAAAAAAAAATTTCTTTTTGGTTGTTTGGATGTTATAAACAACAGCAATATGGCAGAAAAAGAAAAAAAAAAGAAAACTCAACGAGATAAGATAAGATTTTTGAGTCTAAAATAAATATTTCTTGCCGAAAAAGATATTTTGTTTTGGTTGCTAATCATCAACTAAGTGTGGATTTTTTGGGGATAAACCTTTTGTACGATTTTACTTTGAATCAATGATTTCCGATTTTTTTCGGTTTGGTTTGGAAAAGAATAAAGAATTTCAAGTTTTTAAAGTTTTTAAAGTTAGTTACCTGATCACTTTCAGTGATTAAACTTGATTTAAGATCAGTTAAATCAGCTGATGCACGTTTTTCATCTTCACCTTCAAATTTAAATACTTTAATTTCATCCGAAGATGCTAAATCTTCGGCCGATTGATTACCGACAGGCATTTTTTTCGGTTTTCGGTTTCTTTTTTACTATTTTTTCAAAAGAAAGAGTAAATCGATGAATCGAATGTGAATTCTTTAATGAAATTTGTTTTTCTTTTTACGTTGTGAACACATTTTTTTAAAAAACAACAACAACAAAAACAATCACAAACAAAACAAAACAAAACACTGAGACACTTTGTGTTGACGGAAATGCAAATTTCTTTTTTCGGACTTAAAAAACACAAAAAAACATCTGAAGAAACTAATGAACAAATCTAATTGATTGTCGGCATAATTTTTGTTGAAAATTTTCAACAACCAAAATTTATCAGAGAAAAGAAAATGAAACTTTTCTTCTTCTTTTTCTTTTTGGATTTATTAATATCAAATTAAATCAAATCAAATCAATCAATCAATATCAATATTGATCATCATAAATGCGCATCGTACATCACATCGTACATCAAAATCACATCACATAAACACCGAGAGAACATTTAACCAAAAAATGATGATGATTGATGTTTTTTCTCTTTTTCATTTTCATTTTTATCAATCAAATTTTGATTGATATGATGATGATGATGATGATGATGAAAATTGATTGATTGATTTCATTCGATGATGGATGCACTGGATTCACTTGGATACATTCTTTTTTTGACCCAAAATTTGCAGGAATTTTTTTTTTAATCTATCGGGCCTTGTTAAACAGACGTTTTGAGATTTTTTTTCAAAATTTTTCAATTGAAAACCGCCAAAAAAAAGCCGTGTTTTGAATGAAAAAATCACTTACACTTTGTATAGAGATCTACCGCAAATGTGTGTGTGTGTAAGTATACAGCGGATAACAACACTGAATGAATGCTAAAAGAACTACCCTGTCATCGTGTTTGTCGATTTGGACCCAATGGATCATCAATATCACCACTACTACTGTTATGGAATTGTTAAAAAGCATAGAAGCAATATTGATCAATAACGAGGTCCATTACTATTTTGTCAACTACTACTACTAACAAAAAATTAACCAGCCTTTTTTTATTTCTGATCATAGTTGTTTATGATTGGCTTATCGCTATCACTGTTTAACACTTGTCTTTACAAAAATGCTCCGCCCATTTATATTCTTCTTCAAAAGAACATATTTTATGGCTGTTGCTGTGTTCTGCATTCCGTATTTTTATCTTTACGCAGTAATAGTCACAATAGATTTTTTTTATCTTTTTCTCACGTTATTTTATGGAATTCAAGTTTTAAGATTCTCATTATCTCTATATTGTGACTATAACCTTGTTTTTTTAATGATTTTTTTAAATTCTTAGTTTACGCGCGCTTGCGCTCAAACAAACCCTGAGATTTTTTTTTTATCTTAAAAAATCTCCAAATCAGAAAATAAAACTTAAAAGATAAGAAATCGAGAAGTTTTTTTGTTGGTTGGTTGGTTGGTAATTCAATACACACAAACATATAAGTCTGGTATTTTTTTTCTTGTTGTTGTTGTTGCTTACATATTACCATCGTGATCGTGGTTGTTGTTGTTGATTGTCGTTATCGTTGGTTGAAAGTGAACTTTGCACCTTTGATCTTCGATGTCGATGATGTTTGATGATGATGATGATGACTTGAAATGACTCGAAATTTCCTACCAAAATGAAAAAAAAAACATAAAATAAATAAAACCCTGATGATAATGTCCATTCTGTTGATATGGTTTCGAATGTTGTTGTTGTAGTTCGGTTTTTCCAGTTTAATTAAAAAACATGTCTTCTGAAATTTACATACTAATCAGTTAAATAATAAAAAAATTTGGAGTAAAAGTATTACAATTTACATCGGTCATAAAATCAATTATTGAATTGTGTTGATTTCATTTTCTTTGAGAAATCAAAAAAAAAAACAAACGTAAAAATAGATTTATTTTGAACAATCAAAAAGAAATTTATGACAATGTTTTTTTTTATTGTTATCATCAACCTAACCTAACCTAACCTGAGAAATCAGTCATAATAATTAAGCATAATAATCATAGTCAGCAACCTAACCTAACTGAACCATCAATTCACAGCTTAATATTGCCAACTGCAAATTACATATCGCCATCTGTTGAGCAAGAATCGAACTAAAAATGATTTCAAATCTACAGGTAAAATAATCGATTATTTATATCGCGATAGTATCGGACAGAAAGAATTTTTTATTCTTTTTTTTTATTGTCTCTCTTTCTCGCACACACACGAGGATTATTTGGATGATATTCCAAGAGAAACCATTTTGAAAAAAAAAACAATAAAAGAAAAACGTCGTTACTCAAAATTTATTTAAATTGCGTCATTAAAAAATTTTTCGTTGTCATTATTTGTAAACAAAGAAAAATGGAACTTAATAATCAAAAAACTGATGCTCCCAACAATCTTAATAATAATAACAATAATAACAACAATAATTCAACATCAACGAATGAATTTGATTCTGGATTCTTTCTTAATCTGTGAGTAATTTTTGTTTTGAAAAAAATCAAACGAAAACAAAAAAAAATTAATTATCCAAAGTGATCCAAAAAAACTTTCATTTTTTTCTTTCAATGAAAAAAGCTGTAATATAAGTAAAATTGAAGAAAACAAATTACAACCTAAACAAAGCATACAGATCTCAACCAAACGTGATGATCTTTATTATAATATGGAAAATAAATATAATGGACGTTGTATTATTTTAAATTATGAAACATTTGATTCGGAAGAGCTTAGCCGTCGTCGTGGTACTGAACAGGATGTTAAAAAATTATCACAAACCTTTAGACAGCTTAATTTTAATGTTGAAATGTTCAATGATCTCACTCATCATAAAACATTTGAAATATTTAAACGAGGTATTTTAATTGAAATTCAATGAAAATTTTTCAAATTGATTTTTTTTCCCTTTTTCCCACACACAGAATCAATGATGGATCATACAAATTATAATTGTTTTGTCGTTTGTATATTGACCCATGGATCGAATGGAAGTATGAAATTGATGTTTCTTTTTCTTTTTCGAAAAGAAAAACTTAAATTTTTTTTCTCTCTTTTTTTTCTTAGTTTTACATACAAAAGATAAAAAATTCGATACAAATAAAATGTTTGAATTTTTTACTGGCACACATTGTCCAACATTGGTTGGTAAACCGAAATTATTTTTCATACAAGCATGTCAAGGTGAAATGTTTGATTCAGGTGTATTGGTTCATGATTCACCATTATCATCACCGAATTATTTTATGGTACCAAATTATGCAGATTTTCTTATATTTTACAGTACATTTCCTGGACATTATTCATGGCGTAATGTTGAACATGGTTCATGGTTTATTCAAACATTATGTGATGTACTTGATGAATTTTCACAAAAATTTGATCTTATGACATTGTTAACGATTGTTTGTCAAAAAGTTGCCATTAATTATCAATCAAAAGTGCCGAATAATTATTCAATGGATCGTAAAAAACAGATGCCTTGTATTATGTCAACGTTGACACGTTTGATTGCATTTTGAGCGTTTGAAATTCAATTTGCATTCTTCTTCTGACTAAACCTTTTTCCTTCCTTTTTCAAGCATAATGATAGATTTTTTTTTTCTTTCGAAAACCAAAATCAATTTATCTAAATTCTATTTACCTCTGTTCTGTTTCCTACCGATTTTCATAATAATTAATTAGCAAATTATTCCAAAGAATTTTTTCATCAATTTCGATTTTTTCAATAATTATTTTTTTTTGTTTGCTCAATTTCCTAAAAATGAATAAAAATGAAAATTATTTTGAAAAAAATGGATGTTCAAAAAATTATTGTTCTTGTTTTCTTTTTGGATTGGATGTTGATAGATATCCAGGTGATGTTTGTTTGTTGCCCGGGTTCATCTAAAAAAAAATGAAAACTGTTATTTATACAACATTACCTTGTTGACTAATCATTTGTTTACTATCTTAGTGCACATGTGCACCAAAAAAAGAAGAAAAAACAAAATTCAAATATAATCATATATACCTGGGATAGAAAACATATAGAGATTTTGATGAAAAATTGCGCACCTGTGCCAATGATGATGAATCCATGAGGCCAAAGAGAAAGAGAAAACAAATTCTCACTTGGTGTCCAAAAATTTTGTTGTTTTCTCTTCATCAAATATTTTCCATCATCATCATCATCGTTCATTACATACATCACTTAGTACCAGGTGAATGGTGTTTAAATCCATGACCAAACAACAACAATAACGAAAACAGCATTATGTTTTGGTAAACATCAACAAGATTATGATGTCAAACATATGATGTCAAACATATTATGATGATGATAATGATAATAATGACCATAAAGAGATAATTTGTTCATAAGATCAAGTTGTAAGAAATTTCGAATGGATTTAAATTCATTCGAAAAGCGCGCGAACACATTCATGTGTGTGTTTGGGTGGATCGTTATCGCTTATTTGAAGAAAAAAAAAAGAAATTTTCCAATGAAAATCAGAATTTGTCGAAATTCTCTCTCTCAATGTTTCCAACCAAACGAAAAGAGAAAAAAGAGAAAAACATCTGTGTTGAATCACAAATCTTCTTATAACCGATTGATTTGGAAGAGAAATCTTCATCTTTTTGTTTTCTGGCTTATTGAATGGAATAAATCACTGAATTATTGAATTAAGTCAAAAAAAAACGATTTATATATGTGATTGGAACGAACATCTTTTGATCATTAAAAAAAAGACAAACGAACAAATCTCTTTGAAATTCTTAATCTTCATGATGGAATATCTGCCTTTTCTTATCTTGTCCTGGGTGTGGATAGTTAATTCTTTTTTTTTTTGCTCATTAATTCAGGTGGTGGTTGTGGTGGTGAAACCAAACTTGAACAAAGTTGAAAGAAGACAAAAAAATTACAAATTAAAACAGAAAAAAAAGTGAACGAATCTTGAGATTATTATTTAGTTTTTTTTCGTCTTTATAATGCTTTTTATTGACGAATTTCTTACCTAAATACACACATGGTGGTTAAACGGATCAACCAACCACCGGTGTGTGTCATAATTTTTGATCCCGGTCGGTGGTTGATTTTTTCTTTTTCTACCTGCTAATAATAAGACAAATAAATAAAAAAAAAAGAAGAACAGCAATAATGATTTGACCCATGACACCTGCTCGAAAAACTAATTTTTTTTTTCAGTTTTGGTTACTTACATATTTCAGTTCAATTCAAATTCTTAGTCTCTCTCACGTGCATTCAAAAAAAAATTTTTGTTTCTTCAGATGGCTTTATTTCTGTTATTTACCTGAATCAAGAATTTTTACCTTATTTAGTGAATTCATTCAGGTAGTGATCACATAGTGAAAGGTGAATGTAAAAAAAAATTTCTTGAGGTTTAAAATGATTGACTTTTTCTTAAATAATTTGGCATTCGTTTGATAAACCTTGTACATGTTGGATCGATGATATGAAAATTGCGTGTGCGCGCAACAAACAACAAACCATTTAAAACTTTGAATTTGATTGATAAAAATTTTGATTTTTTTTTCTTCGCCAAAAATTCTTTATTCTTCGATCAATCGATTTTGATTGTGCATCGGATGTTTTTTTCTTTTTCTCTTGAAAATGAAACAAATTTTCAGAATATTCATCATTATTTTGTTAATAGAATCAACATTGATTCTTGTAGAATGTCGTCGAATTCGTCTTGGTCGTATGGTTTGTATTTTTTTTTTTAAATTTTTTGATGATAATTTACTCAATTTCGACCAAGAAGAATATTTTAATTAATCATTCGATTCTATTTCTACCTGAATTGAAAACAGAGACCCGGATTAATTTCAATGAATCGTCATATGTCGACTATATTTACACATCAAGAACCAACAGTAAAATCGAATGATAATTCAACATTGAACGATACGAAAAATTCAACATCAATCTATAGTGAATGGTCAAGTTGGTCAAGATGTCGTAAACGTTGTAAACAGATTCGTACAAGAATCTGTATTCAATCGGATCAATGTCAATCAAATATTCAAAAAGAAGAACGTAACTGTACAGGTGATCGTTGTCGATCAAATTCATCATTACCTGCTCATCATCATCAACATAATCATCACCATAATCACCATCATCATAATCATAATCATCAACAATCAATACAACCAAATAATAATGGACGTGGTCGTAGTACTGAATTCAAAGTACTTTATCATTTACAAAGTTATGTTTATTCACAATGGTCAAAATGGTCACCATGTACTGAACATTGTCAAACAAGACGTTATCGTACATGTGAAATGAAAGAAATTTGTGGTAATAGTACAATACATGAAGATGCTATTTGTGCAAAAAAAGGTAGTAATTGTGAAAAATATTTTAAATCCAAAGAAGAAGAACAACAAGTACAAGGACAACAATATGATCTGGATGGATCATCATCATCGACAAATACAAATTCACAATATAGACAATCAATAAATGAAAGTCGTTGGATTAATGATGAAACTTGTGGTCATTCATCAATACGTAATGATCTAGCAAGTATGTTACGTATAATTGGTGGTCGTGAAGCAAATAAAGGTAAATGGCCATGGATTGTTGCCATTTTAAATCGTAATCATGAAGCATTTTGTGGTGGTACATTAATTACATCACAATTTGTTATAACAGCAGCACATTGTGTAAGACGTCGTCTTTATATTCGTGCTGGTGAACATGATCTAATGATACCGGAAGGTTCTGAACAACAAGAACAAGTATCATCATTATTTGTACATCCAGAATATGATCCAGATACAGTTGATAATGATATTGCTCTATTAAAACTTCGTCGTCCATTGCAAATGAATCGTTTTGTATCACCAATTTGTCTGCCAACCGATCAAGATATTCTACCAACAAATAGTCTTGGTACAATACTTGGTTGGGGTAAAAGAAAAAATTCAGCAATGTTTGGTAGTGATGTATTACATCAAGCACAAGTACCAATAGCTGATAATGATGATTGTCGTAATGTTTATAAAGATAAATATATGATATCCGATAATATGGTTTGTGCTGGTTATAAAAAAGGTAAAATTGATAGCTGTGCTGGTGATAGTGGTGGTCCATTATTGTTTAGTAAAAAATCATCAACAACCGCAACAACAATGGATACAAAATGGTTTCTATATGGAATAACAAGTTTTGGTGAAGGATGTGGTAAAAAAAATAAATATGGTATTTATGCAAAAGTACCGAATGTTGTACAATGGGTACGTAAAACTATTATGGAAAATTTGGATTAAAACATCATCAACGCGACATTATTATTATGAAAATAAAACCCTGTGATAAAAA
>ERZ500997.412-NODE-412-length-12122-cov-7.039198_pt1 | contig 12122 bp, 14 predicted proteins | sample MGYA00248826_ERZ500997 | MGnify/ENA primary metagenome ERZ500997 (study PRJEB25958, sample SAMN03398524) | human skin metagenome | study: EMG produced TPA metagenomics assembly of the Human Skin Microbiome Metagenome (human skin metagenome) data set.
AATTTTACCATTGGACAAAGAACTGAGAAATTCTTAGACTTTCATTTTTTTTATCTTCAAAGATATCCGTTTGAAAGAGAAAAAAAATACCAGAAGAAACCAGTTTGACAAGTACGGAATGTTAACATTTCAGAAAAAAAAATTGAAGATAAAGGCCATCGAGATTAATCATTCGTTGATATTCAAACCGTTCATCAATGTTGAACATCTTTTGAATCAACCTACCAAGCAATTTTTTTTAATTTTTGATTTATCAGCTTGCAGCTATTGTCAAATTCAAATTATTGCCAACTATCATTTGTGATTTTTTATTATTTGTGCAAAAAAATCCTTGAAGATCCATCATTGCATCTGAGAATTTGTTCAAACTTTTATTCAAATTTGTCATTTAAAAATGAATAATAACTTAATTTTAGTAACCGGTGCTGCCGGTTATGTTGGTTCCCATTGTCTTGTTGAATTATTGAATAATGGTTATGATGTTGTGGTCATCGATAATTGTTCCAATTCTATACACTTGAATGGTAAAAATATGCCTGAAAGTTTGATTCGTGTGCAATCAATTACTGGTCGACAATTAGTAAATTTCTACAAAGAAGATATTAATAATGTTACTAAATTAGAGGAAATATTCAACAAACATCGATTCATTGCTGTCATGCATTTTGCAGCCTTAAAAGCAGTCGGTGAATCATGCAAAATACCACTGGATTATTATCACAACAATGTTAGCGGAACTATAACCTTGTTAGAAGTGATGAGAAAATATGGTGTTAAAAAGTTTATTTTTTCATCATCAGCTACAGTTTATGGTTATCCAGATTATTTGCCAATCGATGAAAATCATCGAACTGGAAATGGATGTACAAATCCTTATGGTCGAACAAAATACTTCATTGAAGAAATATTAAAAGATTTGTGTGCCTCAGAAAAAGGTTGGTGTGTGGCATCATTACGATATTTTAATCCGGTCGGTGCACATGAATCTGGCGAAATTGGTGAAGATCCTCAAGGTATTCCAAATAATTTGATGCCATTCATATCTCAGGTAGCTGTACGGCGACAGCCTTTTCTCAAAGTATTTGGTAATGATTTCAAAACTGCCGATGGAACCGGTGTACGTGATTATATACATATCATGGATCTAGCTGCCGGACATTCAATAACATTAGAAAATATTCTGAAAAAAGAATGGACTGGTTGGAATGTCTATAATTTTGGAGCCGGTACAGGATATTCAGTATTAGATGTATGACCATAAAATATAAAAAAGTATTTAATTCTATATTTTATAATATTTGAAATTTATTACAGGTAATCGCAGCATTTGAAGAATCAACTGGCATTAATATCCCATATAAAATTTGTAATAGACGTGCTGGTGATGTGGATGAATTGTGGGCTGATATTCGAAAAGCACAGAACAAATTGAACTGGAAACCAAAATGGACATTGAAAGATATGTGCGCACATAGCTGGAAATGGCAATCAAAATATCCGATGGGTTATCGAACTCTTCGACACAAACAACAACATGATACGAATGATGGAAACCTGAACGGTAACTTTATGGCTAATAATAATAATGTTGATAATTTTGTTCAACTATCACAACAGCAACAGCAACGAAAAGAACATTTTTTAGACATGTCAATGATGGAAAACAAAACGGCCAATGAAACTTTATTAAAAACTAAAATATTCAAAGGAAAACGATTTGCACTTGAAGTTAACAATAATGAAGAAGATATTATTGTATAGATTTGACAATAAAATCAGAAAAAAGACCAAACAATACAAACATTCATCTAGTCTTACAATCAATCATTTTATCAATTAATCATTATCATTTATCAGACTAACAATTAATATAACAAGGATATTGCATTTTTTTTTATTGAAATTTATGAAAATTTGTCACAAAAATCTTATTTTTAAAAAAAGACATTCCTATTTAAATATCTTATAAATTCTAATCCGATCCAATAAAATAAAGTAATGATAATGAACATTTATGTCCAACTAGACGAATATATTCATTGATTTTTTCCTTTTGTTCATGATCATTATTTTTAGTCAATCGTTTATAATCGCGATAATTCAAGACCATATTTTTGAAAAAAACTTTAATATCACAGTCATCGATTGAACTGCAATCATCATCCTGTACGGTTGGATCATCACAAAAACGTGCATATTTATTTTGTTCTAATTTTTTTAGACAAGATTCAATGCTGAACCAACGATAAGTTTCCGAACATAGTAAATCAGATGGTAAATATTTGGCTTTGTAACGCATTTTTGGACATTGATGAATATAATAACCCATGTAATAATATTTCAAATCCGGCAAAATTTTTGAAAATTTTCGAACCATTGCAATCTCACTGTTTCAATAAAAAAAAATTTGATTAATAATCTTCAATTTAGATTAGAGACGACATACTTTAAAGCTGAATACACTCCAAGATTAAGAAAACTGTATTCCGGATCATAGTAAAGATAGACAGAGGAAATACAACCAGGTAATATATCGATGACACCGACAGCTACAAGCTTATCATCAATATAATAATGTTGATGATATGCTCCATAGAATCGTGGTAAGTCATGATCATTGGTAAAGTTTCGTTTAATCAATATATACTAGATAGGCGAAAATAATTTTAGAGAATTTGTTAATTTATCAAACACTTACATCAAGCGGGGAATCAATAAGGAAGCGAGCATAACTTCGATAGCTTATTTTATTTTCTTTTTCTTTGTGTATCTTCATCTGATATTTTTTAAAAACTTCATAATCGGTACGATCATTTTCATCCGTTTTGGATTTAACACGAATGATTCTTGTCTGAAGATTATATGAAAAAAGATGTTAACATTGACATTCTATTTTAAGTAGAAATCATCCTTTACCTTGAATGTATGTTTTGGGGTAGCAAAATTTTCAATTTCGGAAAGATAATCTTCTAATGTTTTTGTTTTCTGCTTTTGACAGCTTTTTTCCCATAATAGCTGTTTTGCACGTTCTTCCGAACAATTTTCTCGTTTCTTTATTTTTTCAATCAATTTTTGTCGTCGTATGTATTTCTTTTTGGTCACCTTTATTTCAGATTTCACTTTATTAAAATCTATAGATTTTTTCTCTTTTACATCACTAGAACCCTCAGTAGTATTCACTTCTTCGGTTTTGATCATTGCTTTTTCATCACGTTCATCATCATTATCATTTTTACCAATACATTTCATATTGATATCTTTTTTGGTTGATATCTGTGTATTGATACTATCCAATCTTTCGGATTCAAGGCCCATTGGTTCTATTAAATTTTTACTTTTGCCATTAGTTGGCTTAATATCATTACCTATATAATTGTTGAATTTTTTTATAGTCTTTTTCTGAGATTTAGTCAATTTAAAATCTGTTGCATCACATCGTATTGTATACATCGGACAGCATAATGCATTATTAATAGGTTTGTAAACATATTTTCCGCATCTTCTCCAATTACGATCAATCAATCCTTTATAAACTCTTGGCGGAAGATAATGAGCCCAAAGGCCTTGAATTACAATGATAATTAAAAAAAACTGCTTTAAATAAGTCTTAGTCAACGCCTACCGTAAGTGGATTCAGGATTTCGGTTCGATTTACAATAACCGCAAAGACATTCGTCTTGTGAAAGACCAAAATAATGAATCACACCTAATGAATCATCATCATCATCATCATCACGAGCATTATGTTGACCGCTGAACATTTCTGAAATGGATAATATTGACAAAACAAAAAGATTTGGTTCTTGGAACAATAAATGAAACAGGATTCTGTTTACGAATTAATAAATGCCATAACAACAAGAGATAGCGCCATCTATTATTGAATGAGTGAGCAGAATTCTTTAAATTTAAAAAAAAGAAAAAACCAAAGCCACTGGAGAGGTTCGAACTCTCGACCCCTGGTTAACAAAATACACCCATTCATAAATGAATTTTGTTCCAAATGAAAATTGGAATCGGATACACATTGAAGAATTTACGAGACCAGTGCTCTGCCTCTGAGCCACAGTGGCATCAATATAGTGTAAGAAGAGGGATATGTAGACTTTCATTCGAAATAAAAATACCGGAAATAGAATAATTAATTTTAATTTATAATGTAAAGTGAAATCATTAATCAAATAAAACCACCCATTTCTTTCATAAATTGTTCGTAGGCATCATCTTTAGAATTTGTTTTATCCTTAACAGTGCTTGACGATTTAGTAGATGGTGATGATAATGATGATGATGATGATGATGTGTTTAATGAATGAATCATACCATATGCACGGAATGGTTTGATCAATGATTTTCGTGGAGCTTGTTTTTCATCACGACGAACTCTCAATGCTAATGGCATAAATTTAGTTGAATCGGCGCTAAGATTACGAAGTTGTGGTCTTGCTTCAATCGTTGCGACTTGTTTAGTTTTTTCTTTTTTCTGTTGATTATAATTTGATGGATTAAAAATTGTGGGATTATGCGGTGTCATTCGTAAAACTTGACCCGCTGTATGTATTAATTGAGGTGGCATTGAAACTTGAAGAGGAGGTGGTGGAGCTGGTCGGACAAGAATTTGAGGTGTTGGTTGAACCAATGTAGAACTGGCTAAAATTATACTGTTAGTATTCGGAGCTTGAGGATTATCGATGACATTTTTATTTGGTTCAACTTCTTTATTCGATTTTTCGCTTGATAATTGTTCAATTTCTTGAAGAAATTTATTTAAATCACTTACATCTTTGTTTTTCTCACCAACTTCATCAGAGAATCGTATTTTTTTATTTGATTCAGATTTTTCAACTTCATCTTCACTTTTGTCATCGTCTTCATCATTATCATCATCACTTTCGCTTTTGAATTCACTTAATGAAGGTGGAAGTCCAGGAGGACAACCGGGTGGCTGTTTGGCGCGATTTCTTGTACTTTTCAATATTGATTGTGGTATCGTCTCTTTACCTAAAGATGATGATGTTGCTGATTCCGACGGTAAAGGAATTGCTGAAGGAAGAGGAATTTCTTCAATATTAACTTCTTGCGCTGATTTGATCGCTTCGTATTGTTTAACTAATTCGTTTCGTTTTGCATCATAATCACTTTCCATTCGTTTCAATTCAATGTATTTATCTTTATCCTCTTTAATCTAATTAGAAAATTTTTTCGGAATTATTCATTATTTCATACTATTTTTACTTATTCAGACGTATACTTACATAAAGTCTTATTAAACGATCCCAGGTTTCTTTTAGTTTTCTTCGTTTATCTTTAAGCACTTTTTCATTGAGCGATGGTGGATTGTAGAAATCATATTCCATTTTATCAAGTCGTTCCATATCTGATATAATTTGATATGGATCTTTACCCTTTAGAACGGCAACTCGAACAATCGATCTTTGTTTCTTATTCTAAAATATGAAAAAATTGTTACTCATTTTCATTATTTAAAAAAATTGATTTAATCATGCAAACAAAAACCTTTTTCAATTCTCGTTTACGAGCTTCTTTTCGAGCTTGATCAGTTGGATTAATATATTTTCCACTCTTAGTAGATTTCATTCGACGTCCCATTTTCGATTTACAAATTTTTTTTATTAGTTAACGACAAAAAAAAACGAAGAATTAAAAACAAAACAAATGCCAATGTGTTTCGATCACTGTGCGAGAATTCGGAAATCCGATCATATCATTTATGAAAGGATGAATAGAAGAGCGAATTCTCACGTGTCCCAAATTTTAAGATATCAGCACATTTTTTTTTGAAAATTTTCTCGAAAAATGGATTCAAATGATTTAATTGTTAATTTTATTACGAAAGATCAACGATATGCTGTTCCTTCGATTCCAGTTAATATTCAAAGTTCATCGACGGGGGAAGAATTTGATAGAATAATCAAAGCATTAATTAAAGATAACAATGAAAAAATTGCTTTAGAACAAGTTGAATTCGATTTTATAATTAATGGAAAACTTTTACGCCAAACTATCGACGAGTTCATCAAGAATGAAGACATCAGTACCGAAATTCAAATTGAAATAGAATATTTTGTTAAATGTGAACCTCCAAAGCCGCATAAATCATTTCTTCATGATGATTGGGTCGCTTCTGTTGATACAATTGATGAATGGATTTTGTCAGGATGTTATGATAGTTCGGCGCACATATGGAATATCAAAAATGGTCAACATAAAATCGCCATACCAGCACATACATCATCAATCAAAGCGGTGAAATGGATTCGTAATGGATTGAGAAAGAATAATCAAAAATATACCTTTGTGACTTGTTCACATGATGAAACTGCAATGTTATGGATTTGGGATTCAAAACTTAATCAAGTTGAACATATTTTCACCTATATTGGTCATTGTCGATCTGTAGAATGTGTCGATCAACATAAAGATCTTATTGCCACTGGTTCATATGATAATATGCTCAAAATCTGGTCAGCCATTGATCCAATTGATGGTGATAATAATGTAAATGAAGGTGGGGATGTTGAAATGAAAGACATTTCTAAGAAAAAATTGCGATCACCAGCAATCACAATGGAGGGACACAAAGAATCCATTTCGGGTTGTGTTTGGTTAAATGAACAAGTACCAACAGTTTTGACTGTATCATTAGATCAAACGATGAAAATTTGGGACATTGAAATTGGTGAACAAAAACAATCATTCACATCAAGTAAATCATTTTTAGATGTTGCATATTGTCCATCAACTGGTAATATTTTGACAGCATCTTGTGATCGACTTATTCGTATTTGGGATCCACGACAAAATCATGGATCATTAGTAAAAAATGTTTATAGTTCACATGATGCTTGGATTTCATCAGTCGATTGGTCGCCAACAAATGCGAATCTTTTTGTATCGGCAAGCTATGATTCGACCGCTAAACAATGGGATATTAGATCTCCAATGGTACCATTGTACGATTTGTTAGGACATCAGGATAAAATCATGTCAATTAATTGGTCTAATGAACAATTCATCGTAAGCGGTGGAGCAGATAGTCAAATTAAAATATTCTCATGTTCATTGTAAACAAATATAAAAATGTTTTTTTATTTCATTCAATTTCATTAAAAATTTTTATCATTATTATAAAGTGATTAATCCATTCTAGTTTTAAGAGCTTTAACGGTTACTTTATCTTTTTCGATAATATACACAATGCCTCCCCACCCGGAACTAGCATCCCGATCAAACGCCGACATGAGTGATTGTGAAATAGTTTCGAAAAGATCATCTGGTTCCATGTCTGGCTTCCAAAGTGTTTCACACATACCAAAAGCTTGTTCAGTACAAGTTCCCGATACAACAAAATCATCTGGCTCGTTTATACATCCGATGATATCAGAAGCGGCAATGTATGATTCTCCGGTTTTGCTATCAATACCAGCAATAACTGGTTCAACAAAATATGGACCGAATCTTCGTTCATATAGCATATTGCTTATCATTGAACCAAATGTTTTTGGTTTAATACGGCGATTTTCACGCAATTCATAAAGATTGACACGAAATTTAACTCTTTGGGCAACAGTTTTCGTATCCGTAGCCAAACCAGGTAAACCAACATAAATATGAGGATTAACTTCAAATATTTTTTGGTAATTAAACGAAATGGCATGATTTTGTGCGGTCAAAGCACGATCAGCAGCGATAGCTACACAATTTTTGCCTTTCATCGCAATGACAAGGCCGCCATTATAATCCATGATACTCTGAAATAGATAATTTAAAATTGAATTAATTCTAACGAATTTTTAAAATTTACCATTGTGAAAAAGATTTTGAAAATTTAATCCAAATCTTAAAAAACAAGCTTCTATCAATTTGAACGAGTGAATGAATCGAATTTTGTCAAGTCATACATCTGCAACAATCGATTAATCGAAACTACTATCGATATTATTCAAATTTAAGTCCATTCAAATATATCGACTTTTGTTAAACAATTTTATTTCTTTTTTTTATATAATACAAAGTTTTACCAAAAAAAAAGACATGATCATATTTTTTGAAAACCTTCACATGATGAGCCATAATTTTTTCTGACTTGCATCGGTATCAAAGGAGCTGTGGATGAAACTTCAATGTTTGTATAGTTACTTTGCTGTGAAGATGGCCAAAAATTTTTCATTCGATTTCCTATCTGTCTAAAATGATCGGCAACATCTGTTCTTTCATCAGTCATGTCTACAATACGGGAAAATGAATAAAACACTGGATTACTTTGACGTTGTTCATCAATGAATGGTTTATGTGAAAAAACAAAAATATGTGCAATTGCAGCAATTAACATTTCAAAACAAATAATAAAATCTTGTAAGTTTCTCGACATTTCATTTGTAGATATATCTGGAGTGCTTGATGGTATGAATGATTTGGTTATTATACCCAATTTTATCAATAAAGATAATAAGACGCCTTGGCTGTTCGAAAAAAATATTTCAGTTTGTCTTCAGAAAAATTTTTTTGAATAAAAAGTGACTTACAAAAAAGAGAAAAAAATCACAGCTTTGATGCTTAAAAATTTTCCCAATGGCCTCATAGGTGCAAGTTCACGCTTATAATTCTGATAGAACATGACTAGAAAATACATGGCAACCTTTAACAAAATAAACATAGAATGTTTACCATGAAAATTCATAAATTCATGTAATACGAACCATTTGAGAAAGATTATTTATGATTAACAAATAAATATAACCATAATTTAAACTGAAATTTCCTTCACAGTAAACTCCGAAAATTTGAAAAATCCTAGATAAAAATGGGAAAAAATGAATTCATTTTTAATCATATTGAATCATACATACAATGCCAAAAATGTGGTTACAGGTCGAGATACAATGTATTGAATCATTGCATGTCGTACGAATTGAATAAATTTTCGACCAGCCGGTAATGGTGGGAAAAAACAAAATGGAAAATTATTTGGAACACTTGGTTTGCAATCGACAAGAATTTCGTATTCGTCGACATCATTTTGTAGAAAATTGAACAGATATTTCATGAAAGAATAAATTACAAACGCTTCATAACATTCACGTAATGTATCCATATAAATTGAGGTTTGTGGAAAAAACATAGCTAACCACTATATGAATTTAAACAATTATTAATAATCAAACATCGAAAAAAAGATGTACAAACCGAATTTAAAGCATAAATTGGCACCATCCATAATATTCGAACGATATATTTTTGAAGATATGGTTTATTATAATATTGCATGTGTTTAAAAATTTCAAACAATGACAGAAAGATCGCTATTAATGCAAATAAACCGGCAATATAAGGCCAATGGCTTGCAAATTCGTTTGAATTTGGCTCGAATTTAGACATATCCATTTTTGTTGTATAAAAAATTTTTTGTTTAGTTTAGTTATGGGAGTTTTATCCATAGAAATATTTTTTCGTAAACAATTGTCATTTGTTACAAGTTATAATATGATAAAAACAAAATGTTCTAATTAATTTTTTTGATAGTATTCGATCAACTATATCATAAAAAATAATTGTTGTTGATAATTATCGTCTAATAAATTATTCAGATTAGTTTTGAAACGCACATCGCATGATAGATATTCATCAATGAAAAACAAAACAAATACACATAATCTTATTTCATGGTCAATAGATGGCGTTTCAATTTTTTTTCCAAAAAGGGACTTTAATTCAAAAGAAAAATCTTTATTCTAATTAATATAAAAGATCAATTGAAATAATAACAATTAAAGATAAACAGACAAAAAAAAGAAGTATATTGAGAACAAAATTTAAGGAAAATAATCCACCAGAAATCACAGGTTTTTATCAATACAATAAAGGGCAATGAACAGTGAATACAAATCGATCAAGTATCGACAATTTGATAACATTTTTTCGATCCAGTTGTCCTCAGATGAAGTTTTAATCTTGATTCTTTATGTGGATCTGTTTTATAAAAAATAAATAGCGAATGAATTAATATCAAACAAAATGAAAAATTCTTTAAACGTACTTTTGTGATGAGAATGATCATGATCAAATTTTCGTAACGATAATTTTGTTACCAATGGTGAATGAGTTGATTCAACAACTGGTTCGATTTCATGGTCAAAAATTTTTGCTCTAATAACGTCGTCCTGCGATTGAATTTTTTGCAAATCAAATTCTAAACTATCAACATTATTATTATTATTATTGTTTTGTAGATTTGATAAACTGGAATCTTCAGAACTATTATGAAAATTTTCAAAACCATCCGATATTGAATGATATTCAGAATTATTTTCACCAAATGATGATGATGATGAAGATGATGATAACGATGATGATATGATCGTAGACGTTGGATTGAATGGTTTGAAATTTAATTTCGCCGTTTCTTGTTGTGATTCTAATTCATTGTTATCACAATCTTTTGTTTCAATATTACGAAGAATTGGAACAGATTCCTTAATCTTTTTTAATTTTTTCTTTTTGATAACATTTTGTGATCTTTTTTTGACAGATATAGACAAAAGATCGACCATAGTCGAATTAGAAGTGGATGATGAAGAGGACTGAAGTTGGTCATCAACCATCTCATTATCTTTTGGTTGATCACCATTTTTAATTTCACTATCGATTTCTTTGTTTGAAATATGATTCTGATTATACTGAATTGATTGATCATTGTTCGTTGTTTTTGGACAATGTTTGGAGAAAAAACATGATTGAGAATTACAATTATAAAAACACTTTTTTCGAATCGAACAACGTGTTTCATAACGTTTATTTTTGGGGGTGGTTTGATTCTCATTGGATTCAGGTATATCATAATCAGTAGTAACATTTTGTGAATTTAAATTTTCTTTTGGTGAAGGACAATTTGCTGCTTGTATTGGCTCGAAACAGTCGACAGGATCTTCAATTTTTATTTCAGATTCGATGATAGATTCATCCTCTGTATTTTGGCGACAACAATCATCATTTATGTCTTCTTTTATAGAGATTCCGTGTTTTTTTCCATAATCAAGCACAAATTTTTTAGCTGAAATCCGAGACATACTATGACTATTCATTAAATGACGAATAGCTGAAGAAAGATATGTACAACTAGCATCACAATATTCACAAACAAAATCGATTTTGACAGCAAACGTTGTCTTATAAAATGATGCGAATTCATTTTCGATTTGTTTCTCTGAATCACTTTTGGTGTTTTTGACAATAGTTTTTATATCGAGATTATCTTCGGCAGTGTCCGATTTATCGTTTTTCGTGATTTCAGAGTTCATTGAAGAATCAATTATAGGTATTGATGTCGTTGCCGGTGGATTTAATTTGCTTACTAAATTTTCAATACGTTTCTTTTTCACAATTCTTTGTTGAGTAGTAATCAAACTAGTGTTATCTGCTGATCGTTTACGGATTTTATCATCCAAACAATCTTTTTTATCACAGGTAGTAACATTAACAAAATTTTTATTTGATTTTAACTCTTGATCATTATTAGAATTTTTATCCGATGGAGTGATTATTTTTGATTTCAATTCCGAATCAACCGAATAAGTTTCAGGTTTAATAAAATTGTCTTGTTTTTCCGTAAACCAATTCTGATCAAATAGAACCATTTGTTCACAGCAATGTTTCTTACAATACAATCGTTTATGTGCCAGAAAATTTGCTAAACTTCGAAACAGATTACGACAAACACGACATTCATAAATGATATTGCATTCATTAAGGATTAAATCTTTAATCTCTTTTGTACCATCACTTATACAGGTAATAATTTGATGAACATTTTTAATACCGACATTAATCGGTTCTCTTATGATTGAATGATCCAATAAATTTAAATCATCTTCAAGTGTTTTCCTATCCTCCGGTTTAATATCAAGCGTTGTTGTTGTTGATGATGCTGATGATGAACCTGCAACGGTTTTATTTGCAAACGATCTTTTTTTGACCATTTTTTGTAAATAAACTATAGAAAAAATAACAATAAATAATAATCAATTTATTTCAAAAACTATAACCTTAAAACTTACACTTATCATATGTTTATTTATTAGATTTGATAATAAAATAGATCTGCG
>ERZ500997.413-NODE-413-length-12100-cov-5.994936_pt1 | contig 12100 bp, 14 predicted proteins | sample MGYA00248826_ERZ500997 | MGnify/ENA primary metagenome ERZ500997 (study PRJEB25958, sample SAMN03398524) | human skin metagenome | study: EMG produced TPA metagenomics assembly of the Human Skin Microbiome Metagenome (human skin metagenome) data set.
TGAAACAAAAAATAAACAAACAGAACCAAACAAAACAGTGTAAAGAAAAATAATTGGACCGATTTTTCTCTGAAAAAATACTTTTTTCGTTAAAAGAAAACAATCTAATAATGATTACATAATGATTAGATAATATTTAGCCCGATCAACAACAACAAGAACGAATGAATCCAAAATTGACAAAAATAAATAATGACAATTTCTCTTCAGTACAAAATGAACAATAAGCTATAGATTATATCGAAAAGAAATGTTTGTTTGTCTTCAAGGGTTTCAAACAACAACAACAACAACAATTATCATCGAGTAGATCATCATTTTAGACGTTAGATCAATTATTATTTTCGGTTTGTTGTTTATCGAGATTCATAAATAAATTTGTTTTTCTGCCTAGAAATATATAATATCTTTTTCGTTCTATTGCCCTATTGACTTACATTTGATATTTTCTTCTTCTTCTTCTTCCATTCTATCAATTGCTTTAGTTATTATTATTATCACCTGTGTGTGTTTGTATATTATCTATTATCATGTTATCATCGCTATACGAATGAAAGTTTGATTAAAACAAAGTTCATTGGCTTCATTTCAATAGCATTTGTTGCTGAATTTGACCCACACACACACAGTACTATGTTTATCATTTTTTTTAATCCACACTTTTACTAATTAAAATAAATGCAACAAAGCATATTAGATTCTCGAATTTGGACAAACAAACATTATTTGTTGTTTTGTATAATTCGATAATTCGAATTGCATTTTTTTGGGAGGCTTTTCCTCAACCACAAAAAAAAATTGTATTTCAATGGTAAAAGTTTTCGTTGTTGTTCGATCTGGATCAGGCAAACAGGACAAGAGCAAAAAAAACATGTTGAACAATAGTCTTAGTGATTGTAATCAAAATGGTTCATTATTGATAAATGCAACAACAATATATGAAAAGAATTGGTTTGATTTTCGTATTAAAATTATTCTTCAATTATTGATACTATGTTTTATTTGTTTTGCATTATTTATTCTTTGTACGGCACCACAAAATGATCGTCAACAACAACAGCAACAGCAGCAACAACAACAACAACAACAAAAACCATCAACAGCGATAGGACAAAATGTTCAATTAGAACAAACACTTCCGAAAGGATATTATGCATTTGGTAAAGCAGCATTAAATGCTAGACCACCTAAAGTACGTAAACCACCATATTTACCAATATCAGGTGAATGTCCAGGTAAATATAAATTTTTTTTTTTGTAAAATAATATTGTTTTTACTATTGATGGCTATTTTTTTGTTAACAACAGGAATTCAAGATGCTAGTTCATTACTTTCAAAACATAATATGTGTGGTGATTTAAATCGAGGTCTGATTCCTCGTAATCCAATGGGACAATATGTACATGGTGAACCATATCCATTGTAAGTTAATCTAATTCTTTTTAACATGAAAAAATGGGATAATAATATTTGGAATTAATAGTGAATTGATCAAAAACAAAACTCTACAATATTTATCAAAAACTTTGCCATATTTAAAAGAAGAAATCGATAATGTACCAAAAGTTGCCCGTTTTGTAAAGCCATCAGAATTTTTCGAAAAGTTCAGTATATTATTGATAAAATTTTTGATTTTGAACAATAATGATTATTATTATTATCATTGTATGTAAATAGTCATTCCAAAAGACATATTCGACAGGCAAATTTGCAGGAATTGAATATAAATATAGAAAATTCAACTAATGCATCACAAATGTCATTCATGGAATCGAAAATGAATATAAATTCTAATAATATGACCAAACAAAACCGTCAAAATGGATGCGATGGTAATGTGTAAGTTAAATGTATATTTCGAAAAAAATTGTCAAATTATAATTAAAATTGTCCCCGTTTTTCTAAGTATTTGTCAGGCAATCGAATCATTGAAAGAGGAAGGTCCATTTTCCAAATCATTTTTGAGCAATGTTGTTTCAGCTGTTGGAAATGTGGCAAGTATCAATAGTGTTGTATCTTTGATTGATCAATACGGACAATCAGTGAATCAAACGAATCCATCATCTAGTAGTCAAAGATTTGCCCTATCACAATTATTATCATCCATCGGCTCCGAAAGTAGTAGCAGCAGCAATAATAACAATAACAATAACAATAATAATAATGCCGGAACAGGAAGCTCTTACAGTCCATTATTATCGATAATCGATTATTTACAAAGTTTGCAGACACCTAAATTTGCAACAAAACGAAAAACATCACCAGATGTAGAGGACATTATTCCTGATGGAAATGAAAAACCTCAAACACCATGTATGTCAACTGAAGAATATATTTCACCGACTTACGCTCGTAACTATCAAGGTGTATGGAAATATGTTGTGCAAATACCAAACGAAGGGTAAGATCATATCAAAAAAAGGAATTTTTAAAAGTTTTTCTCATTCTTTTTTCGTTGTTCATTGTTCAGGTATTTTACTCAAACAATTCAACAAACAACTTGCTTGTAAGTTACCTGAATTAACCGAAAACGTAACAAAAATCATTAATATTGAAAATGTTTTTTTTTCAATCATAAACTAATAGGAAAAATAAATGTGATCTAATTGAAGGATCATGTAGAGAATCACCAAGGTAAAGAAAACATTAGCATTAGTGTATAACATGTTTCTAATCCTGTATTTGAATTGTCGTTGTTCATTGTTATTGAATAACATTAATTGATTGTCAATTTATATTAGGTGGGTCAGCTTATTGGTAGCCGAAATATTCTACCCGGATATTTATTTTCCGGTCAATCAAATAATGCCAATGTTATATAAACAACAACAGCAAATGATTCAACAACAAGGATCAACGACATACAACAAACCATTGAACCAAAACGCCCAACAACAACAACAAACGTTAAACAATAATGGCAAACGAACATCATTTCAATCTGGTTCCAATCCAATTATCTCAACTGCTTCATCGATAAACTTGAATCAATTGAATGGCTTAGATATGAATGCCTTAACTAATTTATTAACAAAACGAATTAATAATGATCCATCATTATTGATCAATCATTTGGGAAGCACAAATAATAATCATAATAATAATATTCATTCACTTAATAATAATCATCTTCATCAATTTGGTCTACAAAATTTGGAATTATTAGCTAGAAAAGCTCGATTACAACAGGATATAAATGGAAATGAGCTGAATAATGTTGAAGATAATGTTTCAGATTCGATAGAGAATTCTTCTTCATCAAACAATAATGACAAATCAAAACATTGTGATGGTTATGATAAAATTGGTTGCTACGTTGTACGAGTATATTATGATTGGTTTCTAGTGAATGGTAGCTGTAAATGTTGGAAGTCAACATCCGGTTCAAGTATAAATGAAACAATCAAACGAATTTTCATTGGAAAATGGAAGAAAAAATAATGGACAAATAGAGAGAGAAAGATATGAAATTTACTACAAATGAAAAATAAAACTGTAATCATGTAAAGTATGCTGGAAAGAAAAAAGAATTCTAACAAAACAAAACAAAAATTTACATATTATTCTACTCCCACGAGTATTTCGATAAAAATTTCCAATTCAATTTTCTTGTACATAAATACTTCTATGAACACAAACAAACAAACAAACACACACACACACACACAAACACATTTACTTGAATACCAATTTGGTAATATCATTCTATAATTTGGTAAAATTATTCTATATTCTCAGATAAGGGGTGTGGGTGCGGGAAATTTGGTACAGGGACATACACTTTTTTGTTTTTAATTTCTTTATGGATAATGATAATTTGAAATGAAATCAATGAAGCGAAGAAATGAATTTTTTTCTTTCTTTCTTGTTTGAATTCAAACACAACCAATTTGATGATGATTTCAATAATCGAGATTGAATGATGATTACAATAATAAATTGTATATGTTTTTTTACTGGGAAATTAAAAAATCTAATAAGATCTCATCGATGTGTTTCATTCCATGAAATTTATTTCACATTGAATGATGATCCGGAAAATGATTTTTTTTAAAGAAACCAATTAATTATTTGAATTGATTTAGAGAATTTATTATCATTTTTGTTTAAAATTAACATAACAACAACAAAAAGAAATTAGTGTTTACATCCTGATGTTGTAAATGGGTGTGAGTTTTCTTGTTCGTTGAATAGGAATGTTGACTTTTTTTTGTTGTTGTTGTGGTTCAAAATGATCAATGAATGTCATTGTAGGGGCTCGAGTATTTATGTATGAATGATTTCATGGTAGGTAGTGTGCATTTGATCGTCTAAAAAAAACATTTGTTCAGAATTGTATCGAATTCTGTATAGTAGAATTATGTATTTGGGTATAGTTGTTCTAGAATTTAACAATCAAAAAAAACAATAACAACAACAATAATTATAATAATTAATCATAATTAAGAATACGATGTATAGAATATGAAGAAAATAAGAGAAAAGAATATTTTTTCATTGGTGTTGATGATCGTGATGATTAGGCAACACATCATCAACCATCGATGAAGTGTTTTTCGATTGCACAGAAATTTTATTTAACATTTTTTTTGCACATTTTATTGGCGTATTTTTTTTGGAAAACGTTCAATATCAACAAAAACAGAACAGAACGATTGGCAAACGTCGATGATCATTGAAATTATTATTATAATGACGATGTGGTGACAACAAGCAACAATTAATCTTCATCGTTTTTTGTTTCCCATAATGATACTTTAAATTTGATAGAATAATGTTTCGAAAATTCTACCACAAAATGTTTATACATAATCATGAAAAATATAAAGGAAATTGATGAAAAAATATGATAAACTTATTGGTGATTATTCTATAACCGTTGCTTGTTTACAGACAAATGTGTATATTTTTTTCTTTGGTTTTTCTCGTTGATATCGAAAAATTGATTGTTGATTGCAAAAGAATGCCATTCATTGTTGAAATAATATAATCGTCACAATTTTCATCATGATCATCATAAAACGATAAACAGTTAAACTGTTGAACATTTCAAATTCGTCTATATATTAGTTTGATCTATAGATTAATAATTGAAAAACCAACATTTCATAAAATTATCAAGATGCATTGAGCAATGATGAGAATTCTTGTTGTATCGAACGTAGCTCTTGAATATTTTGGGCAAAACGAACATTTAGTTGTTCCAATAATGTACGATATTGTTTATCGCTCAGTTTAATACAAGAATCACTATTGTTGTCCATCGATGAAAGACGATTAAGTTGTTGGCGTAAATTTTCGTTATCATTTAAAAGAATCTACAACAGAATGAAATAAGAAAGGAATTGTTGGAATGGTTTGTAATAAGATGAGTTTTTAGATAATCTAACTTGAATAATATTAATTGAATTATTTGATATGTAATAAGTTAGATTTAAATTATGGTAGGTTTTTATATTATCGATTATAATTATTATCGTTTTTTATTAAGCTGTTGACCTGCTGAAGCCGTATTCGATTGTGGATTCATCATCATCATCATCGTCATTACCTTTATTTTATCATCAACTTTTTGGTTTGATGAACCATAGAGTTGACATTGTTCTTCTAAACGTTTTTTTAACAAATCAATTTCACAATCTTTTTGTTTGATTTCGGTTTCAAGATTTTCACAATGCGTACGATAATGGTGAATTTCTTTGCGTAGATCAGCTATGGCTTCGGGATTTCCGTGACTAGCTTCCAGTTCAAGTATCTAAAATGATGATGATTTACATATAAAACAATTAAACGAATATTAATTAAACAAGTATTTTTTGGTTTACTTTATGTTTCATTTTAGTATTTTCATCTTTAAGTGATTGCAACTGCCTTTTCCATTCTTCAACGTTTGCGGTTGATTCTTGTAACGCATTCGTTAATCGAGTATTGTTACTTTTCAATGTTTGTAATTCAATTTCCCATTTTTTAGCATTCGTCGAACTAAAGCAAAAACAAAAACAACAAATGATAATTAAAGATAAAAAAAAACAATAAATACAAACCTCTGAGCTAAAGCTAATTTAAGCCTTTCATTTTCATAACGCAATTGTGCTTCATTAGATGATTGTGGAAGTGTAACCGATGAAATTTGTTTGTCACGGTTTCGATATTTTGGACTATCAGTTAGATTCTAATGGTAATAACAAAAATTGCCAATAAATCAACTCATTAAACATTCGTATGTGATTTTACATTAGACACTTACTTTGGCTTGAAGACCCGATAAGCTTTGGCTTCGTTGATGAGGCAGTAATGATTCTAAAAATAATTAAAGAATTTTCGGTAATTGAAACCGAACACCATCAAGAGAAAAAAAGAGAAAGAAAATAGCTTGTCAGAAAAAAAAATGAATTATTATGTAGAATAAGATTACTGCTCATTAGGATATCATTTTGATATTCCGATGATAATCGCGGTGAATCGCGTGCTGACAATGAATGATTAACAGCAGCCGTAGCACCAGTATTAGTAATATTGCCATTAGGCTGTAGGGCTTTCTGTTGAGCGATCCTCGTGGCTTCTTTAACTTCTTGAAATTTTTCAATAAACTAAATTTTTTCAAAGAAATTTCATCAAATTTATCAAGTTTAATGTTTTTTGCCTAAACTTACTCGATTTAATTCTGGTTCCGATGAAAATCCTAGGCCGTAAACAGTATTGGCACGAATATCAGACCATTGTCCAAATTTTTGTGAAGTCTTTGTAAACGTCATATTCGGAACGATCGTGCTGTTAATGACAGGCTTTAATGAATTGAAATTGAAATGATAATAAAATATAATTCAAATCTGCATTTAAATCAATCATCACGATAAAATTATATAATCTACCTTTTGACCTTCGACACTAATTATTCGATATAATGATCGTGTGGAATCATAATAAAAATTAACATTTACTGCTGCCGAACTAGCTGGAATCCAAGATCGTTTTGTTTGTGGATCAATATGAAACACATGGGCTTTGGTTGTGAAGATTGGCGTTTCCCTTTTTAAATTAAATTCGAAAAAATTCCGATAAACAAAATTCCATTTTCCAATTTTTTTCATTGATTTTATCAGCAAAAAAAATATTTAAAAAAAATTTCAACTTACCCAACTTTAGTATTTTCGACAGTCATTGTTACTGTGTCTGTATTTGATAATATTAAAACCAAAAAAATAAAATAAAATAAAATATCAAGAGAATTTTTTCACGGGAGATTGAGCAAAAGTGAACTTTTGAGTTTCGGATTTTAATTATATAATCAACTATAGTTTGATTGATGATAAAATGATGAAATGATTAATGATTTCCAGGTAAATGAACAAACACAACAAAATAGTCATAACAATTTTTTTTGTGAAAAACAACAGGAAAATATCTTTACATTGAAAAAACAAGAAGATGAAGTTTTTTTTTAGAAAATAGGTTAACAGTATGATAAAAATATGGAAAGAAAATGGTAAAATTTATCAAAAGAATTATGATCTATTTTCATTAATTTACAAGCGTTCGCAGCAACATACACACACACACACGAACAAATAAATCACAATATTATATTCATTATTGACAACAAAAAATTGATGGCCATCATAAACGGCTGATAATTATCATATAATATCAGAATGATAAATTAAATATAGACGATCGTTTTGATTTTTGCACAGAAACAATGAAAAGATGATAAGAGAAAAAAAAATTGTAAAAATTGATGTAATAAATTTCTTCCAATCAAAGCTACTGTAAATCATCTTTTAAAATCATATTAATATTGTAAACAATAAAATTGTAGCGAATAGATTCTAATCAAGAATTTTGAAAATTAATAGAAACGACTTTGAAATAAATGAAAACGTCGAAATAATATTTGTGTTCGATGAAGATGACAGAAAATAAAATCCAACCAAACCAAACAAGATATGATATTCGATGGACAACACACTAGAACCATTATCAATTATATATAACACATACAATAAGAAACATAGAAATATTCGAGGCCTAGCGGTATATTTATTCATTCGTTTCAAGTAAGGATCGATTTGGTCCAAATCCAAATTTCTTTTTTTGGGACACTGATGATGATGATGATGAACACTGGTTAAAAATTAGGTTACTGATGATGATGATGCTGTTGTGAATGTTATAGCATTTTATATTATTTTCTATAATGAGCTATGTATAGAAATGCAATGCCGAATCAGTTAGGAAATAAAAACTTTGAACTAGAACTCCGGTTATAATGACCGAAGCATACTGAAAACCAGAAGAATCATATCCACAACATGCAAAAAATAGTTGTTGGGACAATATTTACTCTGATGAGCTTACAAATAACAACACACATTAATGAATGAAAATTTCAACGATGTTGAAGTAAAAGAATCTAACCGAATGGCGCCTGGGCAAATAATGGAATAAAAGAAAAAATGCATCATCCAATCCCGTCAACAAAACTACAACAACCAGAAAAAAACCGAGCATTATCATTCACTAATACTGCTACTGTCGTTAGTTTTATTTTAGAATCGAATTGTCTTCTGCATCGTTCATTCTTTCAAATAAAATCGTTAGCATATAGAGATATCGAAACTAAAGAAGAAGAAAAAAATTCTCGAATCATTCAGATGGAATAGCACTTTACCGATTACTATTCTTCTTCTTTTTACTTCGATTCATCATTTCTCGAAACAATGATGATCATCTCGGATGTGTTCACGTAATTATATATTTACAAAGACAAATATCTTATCTGTATATATTCGCATCAAGCAAAATTTGTTATCGTCGGTTATTCGAATATACCAACAAATAGCATCCAAATGTGAAATATAAAAGAAACCAATTATGCCACTATGTTTTATATGTTATATAGAAATATTTTCATTTTCCATACACTATATATTACACCTTGTAAAAGAATTTTGAATTATTGATAGCGGTGGAATAAAAAACAATGACATTTTTATATTCGAATCCATCTTTGGTTTCACTCTGTGTTGATAAATGAATCTATAGAGATAATCATATTCTATTGAAAATTCTTTTATTTTACTTTTAATTTTATTCGAAAAACTTGGTTCAAAATACATAAATATAGTGAATTGAAATTCAACAAAATTCATCATAAATTTTATGATCAAAAATTTTTTTTTTTTGAAAAAAACTTCTATTATTTTATTCATTCAAAAATTAAACTTGAAAATTTTTCATTGTAAGAAAAAAAATGATGAATGAGAAAATAAACGGAAAAATGAAAGAGAAAGGCACAAATCATACGAACAGAAAATAATAATTGAGAATGAAAAATAAAAATTATTATTTGATTGCAATTTTTTGTTGTTGATTTCCTATTGGTATTTAGATTTGATTTTGGTTCTTTGTGTCCATTTTAGTTTTCTACATCATTTTTTTATTAAGAATTTGTTTCTCGTTTTGTTTTAGAAATCCGACTTTTTAATTGGCCAGTTACCACAACGGCTATACAATTTCATATTTTTCCACATTCAATTTGGATTCAAAACTCCATTTGATATCTTCAACTTCATCATCGAGAACTTCTTTGATCTAAATTTTGTTTCAAAATAGAAAAAAAACAATAAGAATGATTCAAGTTTAAATTATATTGATTTTTAAACAAACAACATAGTAAAAATATACTATTGAACAGGTGCAATAATTATTATGATTTGCAAATTACTAATGAATGCTACTATATTTTGATTAAACATTAGCCGTAACAAACAACTTACAATTAGTCCCGCTAAATTTTGTTCAGAATTGAATGTACAATTGATTGGAAAAAAGTCTTCAACCGATGCTGTGGTTGATGATGAAAGATCAAAATCAATGGTTGGCGTTTTACTTTCAGGCGAAATCATTGAAATATCCCATACAAGAAAGCCACGTTTATATGAATAATCACCTTCACTACATTCATTTACAGTTGGTTGTGATGGACATCTGTATTCAATGAATTTGTTGAAAAAAAACATTAGAGTTGATTATTATTCATCATAATTTTAATAATGATAATAATAATCATCATCACTATGAATTTAAAACAAGTAATCCATCAATGTCACTCACGGAATCGATATGGATAACTCAGTCAACGATTTGTTGACGATTAGTTCCAAGTTGCAATTATTTCCATTTGGCCAGCAATTTAATACAAGTGGCGGCCAATCTTTCCCTGATTGACTTGTACGGCGATATTTTAACACGCCAACACTTGAATTCAATGGAAATGCTTTCTGCTTCAACGTGATTAGACCATGTTGGCGAAACAATTCTTTGTCTACATTTGGATGACTCTGTATTGTTTGTTGAAAGGAAAATTTGAATGTCAATATTTAAATTATTTCATTGTTATTTGATAGTGGTGAGACTAACCTGAATTTGAACATTTTCTGTGTCTTCACAATCCACCAAAAATTTGACACGACAAAATTGTTCATCACGAATGAGAACATGCAATACACCGGTCAGTTCGGATGAATGTACGGCTCCATCACGGGAAACTTCAATATTCAATTTTTCTTCAATGTTAATATGCACCTGTTCTTGGGACGTATTTTTGGCCACTGGTTTAACCTCTTCTTTAAGTTCAGTGGATAATTGTTCTTCTGTTGAAAATAAATTAGTATTTTTGGATCCTAATTTCAATGCTTTTGAAGGTCCCTATAAAAGAAACAACATTCATGATTTTATGTTAATAAATAAATTCATCATCTTACTCTAGGTTTCTGTGGTTTATTTGATGAAATAGAAGAACTAATATTTTTATGGCTATCATAGCTATTGTCGAATACGCTGGTGGATGAACTGATTCCGGTGTACGACGAACTATTTGATGATATACCACCACTACCAATACCTGGCATTTTAGTCAATCGTTCATTTTGTTGTGTACGCTGTAATCGACTTAATTCTTTTGCTTTTTCACGCATTTTCTGTTTAGCTTCACGTTCTTGCGTTTTACGTACAGCTTCAAATACACGTTCTTCATTTGAATCCATTTCGATGAATGTACGAACCTGAGACATGTTTACATTTTCGCGATATCCAAGTGCAACAATCTCATCGAAAGCAAAGATTAATGTGAATGCATTGTCCAAAATGGCTTGTTCATCCGAATGATTCTTACTAGTTGTTGTATATTCATTTATAACACGAACAAATAATCTAAGCGTCTCCAAATCTTCAAGAATGTTTGAAGTTTTTGTTGTGATTAGAACACAATAAAGTTTGTCCATCAAAGCTTGATAAACATAGCGAACCTATTTCCAAAAACGATTAGCGTCAGTAGCGATCAGATTCATTATCAAAACGCTTACCGTATCAGTTTCTATAAATGTATGCTGTTTATCTTTGGTGATGAGCTTAGAGAAAGCGGTCAAAACACCTTCGATACGAGATCGAGACATTTCAACGAATTGTCTCGAAAGTAAAATTTTTCCATTTTGTTTGGAAATGACAGCACTGGCTAAAAGAACCTTGGTTATGAAATTATAAATTAATCAATTTTGTTATTAAATCATCAATAATAAATACCATGATTGAAGTCTGGTGAAAATGAAAAAGATAATTTTAATTTAAAATCAAATTTATAATCTTGATCAAATAGCCACGTCAGTTTGCCGCTAGCTTGTCCACCTGAGAAACGAAATTCATTGAGAAAAATATCATTTTAGGCAAAATTCATAAATGACGTTACATCTCTTTTTTGTCAAAAAAAAATTGATTGCGAAATGATGATTATTTGATTGACCTGTTTACAGGTTGGTTGAACTTGAAATTTTTTTCTGAATGAAGGCCCGGCAGCAGATGTGCCATTTCAATATATTTAAAAATTGAAAGCAAAATGAAAAATATTGTTTGAAACGGACAGATGTTGAAAATGATCCATCGAACAAGGCGTCAATTTCATCATCAACATCACCACAATCATCATGATTATATGGTAAAAAAAATGTTTCAGAAGATATTCAGTTGAATTATGATGACATTGATCAAAATCAAAATGAAAATAATGCCTAAAGCCCGTAACAATACAATTCAAGTTGATTT
>ERZ500997.414-NODE-414-length-12091-cov-6.955882_pt1 | contig 12091 bp, 10 predicted proteins | sample MGYA00248826_ERZ500997 | MGnify/ENA primary metagenome ERZ500997 (study PRJEB25958, sample SAMN03398524) | human skin metagenome | study: EMG produced TPA metagenomics assembly of the Human Skin Microbiome Metagenome (human skin metagenome) data set.
GTTTTTACTTTTATTTTTTCGGTTATACGAATTTTTTTCTTTTTCTTCCTCCTTTTTTTTGATAATCAGAAAATTTATGGATTTCTTATTATTAGATTGTATTATAATGGTTATGTGTGCTTATTGCTGGAACTAATGAAAAAGTGTGTGTGTGCGTATACCCTTCCGAAGAAATGAGATTTATTTAAAATTTTTTTAAAAAAATAATAATTTCGTTCCTAAAAATATCTATCATTATTATTATATCACAGAACTTTTATCATCATCGTCATAGAAAGAGATAAATTCGTTTTAATTATCGATTCGTAGAATTTAGATTAAAAAGAAAAATAAAAATTGAAAGCCAAATTTTGTTTTTGTGGCTAGATTTTTCATTTCAACATGAACATATTATATAATTTTGTTCGGATATTTTAATTGTTGTGAGATTCATTGAATTTATTCCTATTTAAATGTAGGTGTAGATTCTGTGTTTTTTATTATTATTATTCATTACTCTATTTTGATTAATTAATATTTTTTTAATTTTAATTCTAATAAAGATTGCTATTAAAAAAATGAAAACCTCTACACTTTGTAAAAAGCATTTTTTGCGTGTGTGTGTGTGTGTGTGTGTTAGTGAATGGAACAATCCATTTTTCATATCATTATATAATTTTTTTCCATTGTATTGTCGTCATTATCGTTTACGTCATTTCGTATGCCGACATTTTTTTTAATTTGTTTTTTTTTCAAGAAAATTCATTTTTTTAATAATTTTGGGCAATTTTCTTTATTAAAATGAACCTAAACCAACACAAAAAAATTTATTCGGAATTTTGATAGGTAATATGTTTACAAAAATGACGCCAATATTAGGCAATAATCTATTATTTTTCTTAATTAATGATAACTCATTGATGCGGTGGTGAATGGTATTGTTGAGATGTTGATGTTTGTGTTGGATTCATCAATCTTGCATCATCATTTGGTAATGGCCATGGATATAATGATGATGATGATTGTGGCACGAGGATTCGTCCTGGTTGTGATAACATTAAATGTTTATTCATATTTGGATCCATAATCGACGAGTAACGAATCGGATAATTAGTTGAAGCCATCGTATTCGTCAATGTAGCTGATGTGCTACTTGATTGTATTATCGAAGAATTTTCATGTCGAGGATAAAATTGAGCTATTGTTCCTGGATAAACCAAAGGATTTGATGGGCTAGGAAAATGCTGTGATTGTTGAATTGACTGACTAGAATTCGAATTCGAAATAGGATTAGCGGCTTCCTCTGGATTAGAAGGCACCGGTGCTGTTTGCGGTTGAAATTGCTGTGAATCAGATTGGATGACAACCGATTCCATATCAATGAATGTCGAAGGTAAGTTATAAATGGGATTTATCGGATTTGTTAGCTGTTTGGTTTCGTCTTCTGTTGTTTCAGAAGATGACTGAAGATTGTTAGAATCTGATTGGTCATTAGATTCGATTGATCGATCAATGGGTTGAGAGGATTCCAATGGCATTGAGAATGGTGGCACTGGAGTTGAATTGTCAAATTGTTCTTTAGCGACAGATGAAACTTTTTGCTTTATAAATAAATCGTGTAAAATAATTAATGTACAGAATGTACATGATAATGAAATCATTCATTTTCTTACAGCTTCGATTTCCTGGGGAAGAATTGTGGATGTGGATTCGTTCTTCACAGCTTGTTCAATCGGTTGTTCAGATTGTCTCATTGGAGGTTCTATAAGGTCACAATACAAATTGGGAAGAAATTTATTGATACGATCCCAAGTGATCGATGCTAATGTTTCATTAAAACAACCGGCTGTTTTCATCACAAGTAGAATATTTTTCAAGGATTCTGGAATCGCCTCTTTCTATAAAAGAAATTTTATTATTTTTAAATTAGCAGAAATAATTAGTAAATACTTACCACCAACTCGGTTTGCATATCCGCTTTGATGTATTTTTCCATGAAATCCAAAATGGTAAGCCACAAAGCAGTAAATGTGCTCAACGTTAATAAAGGATTCAAGTGTTGTAAAAAAACTTTGCACAGTAAATTTGTCGTACGCATTCTAGTTTCATCCATACCAATGGGATCGCACATATTAATCGGTTCCAACAGTTTAGAAAGTAACGGGAAAAGAACCTTGTTGAAACAGGATTCCCATTGGTTAGCATTTAACACTTGTAAATCATGTAAGAGCAATGTTCGTTGTAGAAAAGTGAAAGCACAGGTTCGTACTGGCCGACGACAATCACAGCAAAAAAATGCGATTGCTTGAAGCAATGGACACCATATTGTATTCCACAAGACATCTGATCCAATCTGATCGCCAGCAATTGTTGGAGCATAAAGATGAAAATAATGCATCAAATCTAATAATTTCAGTGAAACATTTTCGGTCACTGATGTTATTTCCGATTTAACAGGCTGATCTTTTTGTTGTTGCTGCTGCTGTTGATATTCATCATCACTATCGGATTCACTTGATGAGAGTATAGCATTAGTCAATCTAGACAGACGAGATTTATTAGCAACTTTGGAATTCTTACTATGGCCAAAATTCGGTCGAGTGGTTGCAAATTGTATCTTAATGGAAGCTTCAACGAATCGATAAAGAACACCCACTGCCATCTGCGCGATTTCATACACATTGAATGAAACATTTTTCTGCATTGCTTTAGCATTATTGGGTAAATATTCTCTTATGATCAATACCATTATATCAATACATTTTTCATAAGCCTCAGCATCCATTATTCGATATTGGTAGGTGTTGAATGAAAAAATATTCTCTGATAAATTCTTTTTGATATTTAAATGTGCAGACAATTTTCTTAGATCATTAGGTATGCTCGGAACCGATGGCGAAAAAACATTTGTATTGGGTGGTTCTTGCGGAAAATTTTTACTGCTTGCATCTGGCATTGACGGTGTGTGTGCTTGATGATGATGCATCGATTGCTGTTGCTCCGGTGGTTGTCCAAGTTTTTTGTTAGGTGGATAATAACCGATTGAAATAGCTAGAATCAGATTAAATACGAGTGCCCATTGTTCATTTTTGGTAAGATAACAATTACAATGTAATATGAATGAATGCAATGTTAAAGCAGTGTGTTTACGTTGAATTGAATATGGATCAAAAAATATCAGAATCTGATAGAGAAGTAGAAAGATTTGATCATTCACTAAATCTGGTCTTGATGTAAACCGGATGGCCAAACGAAACACACACGAAATGATACGTTCAGTTAGATATTCGCTTTGTGGGCAATAACGCATCAATTTAATGATATGACGATAAATAAGATCCCAAAATATTGAAAGGCGATCACGATTCATGAATATAACTTTCAAAAGCATTTCCATTTTGAATACTTCAATATCATCGTCAAATGTATCACAATATTCGACTTGAATAAGTGCTTTAATCAATTCAATCAACGAATCAATGTGTAGAAATTTAGATTCTTCAATTATCAATATTAAAGTTTGACAATAATGATTACGTTGATTTGAAAGGTCTGCTTTTTCATCAGCCTTTGACTGATCCAAATCATTAGTTTCGTTTCCAAAATTAGCTGTACCATTACCACTTCTTGTAACATCATTGACATTATTGATAATATCTTGATCATTTGGTGAATTACTAGCAAAATAAGAATAAAAACTAGAGAGGAAAAATGTCGATTGATTTTGTTCACTTTGCTGTTTCAGATTTTTCAATGGTGTTTTGCGTATTAAACTAATCTTTTTCGATTCAAGAGCAAAATCATCGATCTCTAATCCATCATCAAGTAACTTATTATCGTACCAGAACAATACTAATTCTATAATATTTTTCCACGATGATCGCATTTCGTTGGCATATTCTTTACAAATATTAAACAGACAGTAAGCAACCAATTCACTTTTAGTCGTTATTCGAGGTGATGCAATGACAAATTTCGATAAGTTTTCAATCAGATTGTCTAAATGACCATAATTTGCACAAAGTAATGAACAACTAGCAAAACCTTGATTTAAAACAAGTCGTGACATGCAAGGCTGTCGATCAGGATTCAATTTATCGAATACTAAAGTTAATGTAGAAATCGAAGGCGAACCTGAAATTTCAAAAATTGATCTGTTTAAAATAGATAATTTGACAACGGAATCTTCCTTTGTATTTTTGAAATGATTTTGGACAACAGGTAATGAGGGCGAATCCTGTTGATTTGAATTTTTCATGACAGAATTCAAATGAAACCAATAGACGCCACTTAATGTTTCCGAATTTTTTAATAAACATTTCCACAAGTATTTTTCACGTACCACACCTTGTTGTTCGGCCGGCATTATAATTTCATTGTTTTTGATCATGTGATAGATTTCCGTCAACATGTTTCGATCGAAATCTTTACCACCATTGACTTGACGTAAATTTGATATAAATTCTTCGCATGTCATCGGATTAGTTTGACGTTTAACATTTGAATTATGTTGATCAACATTTAACATAATAATGGCATATGCTAAACTGAATGCTGCATCTTCATTTACGAATGGACAGCCATTTGATTCCTACAATAAAAAAATCAATCAATCAATCAGAAATCATAATAAACAATATAAAAAACATACATGCCAATGATGGGCGAATTGTTCCAGAACCAATGAAATAAGCGGAGCCTCGCCAGGCAGCCGAAATGATTCCAAATACAATCGAAGCGACTCATCAATACGCATATCTTTAAATGTAAAACTTTCTACAAATTTGGACAAAACTGTCATGTTTTTCTTGTTCGACAAATATTCCCCCAATGGTTTTTTGTCAAGGCGGGAATTGTTACGCAAAAATGAAACTACATCATCATCATTATGAACAAGTTTATTTTCATAAAGATATTCAATTCCTTTGGTAGGCTTTTGATTGAATTTTTCCGTGGCTGTCCACAATAATAATTTTCGTTGTTTTAATGCTTCGATTTGTTCGCTACTTGCAAGGTTTGGTTTTTGAGGAAACAAATATGTTACGCAATACTTATTAATTGTTGGTGCATTCGGTTCCGGAACTGTTTCTTCAATATTCGGTTTTGTTGATTCAACTTGAATACAATTGTCGGCCAATACAAAGCTTTCTGTTTCAAGATCTTCCGTCGTTGACAGTGGTTGTTCAACAGTATCTTGATCGATTTGGCGATTATCGTTATCACCGCCAATGGCATCTTTCATAGTGGTGGACAAATTATCTTCGCAATAATTACTTGGTGTTTGATGATTGATATCCTTAATAATGTTAGTATTGAATTGCTCTATTGTTGAACTGTTTCGCTTTTCATCATCATTAATTTTCTGTTGAGGAGCACCAGGAAAAGCCTCCACTGCTAAATCGCGGATGTTAGAAATGTTGACAATCATGGTGGCCGGATTCGCTATAAGGTAAACATCCTTATCTTTTAGTAGTTCAGCCATTTGCAAACTTTTTAAATTTGACAATAGCACCTCAAACGATAAGATCTGTAAGGCAGTGAAATTCAGATTTGATGATGATGATAACCAAGTAGGAGATGATGGAACATTTTGATTCTGATTATTGTTAGCCGATGAAGAGAAACAATTTTTTGACAATAGTTGCAGCATATCTTCCAATATGTTCGAAGCGTATGAATCACAATCATAATTGAAAAATAGTTCATGCGGCAAATATGGAATGTGATGAAAAAATTGTAATAAATATTCCATACAAATATCTCGATATTCTAAAGGTGTATTAACCGTTGCAACAATATCCATTATACGTAGTAAGAAGGCTTCAAATTGATATTTTAAATGCATTCGAAGATCTACAAACACAAGAAATGATAATCGCAAGACACTGGAAAACGTGTTCAAGTTCTTTTCATTTTGCAACAATTGCATAATGTTCCAACAGAGATCGGTTTTGACCACTGACAATAAACAATAATTGGCACCAATCTCATGGACACTAATCTCAAATATAATGGTCAACAATTGTAGACCAACGTTGACCATATATTCAGTATTTTGGCCATCAGGCAACGGATTAATCAATGATGTCAAATATGACAGTAGTTCGTGAATGCATGCTAATCCATGAGATTTTTGAATGTGTGAGTCTTTTTTTACAAAAATAGAAAAAAGATTAGGCAAATTAAGAACAAACAATAAGCAATAAACAATAACCTACCTAAAGTCGTTAGATCTTCTTTTGTTGATTGTTTTGCTACTTCTAGCTTTTTGTTACCATGCTTGTTTTGTCCGGCAGTCGAAACAAATCGTTTGCCCATTCGATTCAATTTATGGAATGATGCATTATTCTTATCATGATAAAAATAATTGAAATCGGAGCCATTAGCATCACTTCCACTATTGTTACTGACGCTACCATCGGCACAACTATGACTACCTTTATCTTGAAAAGAGGATATACGAATAAATAATGCACGAACCATTTCTGTTAAAGATTTTACGGCACATTTTCTCAACAATTCACTTAAACGGCTTTCAAATGCTATACGAAAACAACTTTGCATTATTTCACAAATTATACCATTGGTTAATGAATAGAATGGCATGACGATCAAACTTTCAAGTACAGCCAATATGGTCATGAGAACAGCTTCATCACTATTCGAATCAGTGCCAACAAAACGTGCTTTCGTTACGGATTCACTAATAAGTCGGACAATTTCATCATCTTTGATGAAACCATAGTTAAGAAATTTTTGTATTGATTGCAATGCCAAACCAGTTACTGGTCCGCTAACATCTTTATTGACAATCACATCACAGAATGGTTTTAAATAACTAGCGTCTAATGAACCAACGATTCGTTCCTGATTCAATCGGGATCGTAATAAAATCAAATTTTTCAACAATGGGTCGATTGTCTGAAGCCATTGTTCATTATTTTCATTTCTCCATTTTTCATTATTCGACTCAAATTCAATTTCATATTCGATTATCATTGATGTCATACGTGATAATTGAACATAATTAGCTTTTGTAAGACGTTGATTGTTTTTCAGAATGAACGTCGACAAGGTCGTTGCTTCGCCTAATATCACTAAAATTTCAAAAAAAAAGAACAAAATTTAATCACGATCATAAAAAAGGAAACATAAAACAAGAATTGCAATCATCATCAACCATATTCACATAAGATTGTAAGATTAATTTGCATATAAATTTCTTTGAATCCATAAATCAAAACAATAACAAAAGAATTCGAACCTTTTTCCATAGAATCATTGGTGTAAAAATTTTGGCTGATATTGCAAATTTGTTCTTGCTCGTGCAAATAGTTGGCATTAGTTTTGTTAATCATCATTGTTGCATTGTTTTTGTTTGTTTGTTTGTTTCTGAAACACTTTGGAAACAAATTGCAATTTCAAAACAAAAGTATAGCGATTCAATTTAAATAACAATCAGAAATAATTTCATGAAATGATGAAAAAAATAATTCAACAAAAATAATAACAATTTTAAAGATTTTGGAACAAATTTTAAATTATGGTACACAAATGACACAAACCAAATGAAAGATTCAACAATCGAACACGTAGCGTGTTGTTTTTTAAAGCACCAACATCAACATAGAGTATATAGTAGTCGGTATCGATAGTATCCAATTTAGGTGTCCATCACTATCCAAACCTGTATTCTTTTTATTCGACTCAAGAGCGCGCCAAACCAACGGGAAAAAAAATCTGGTTTCATCCAGTTTTTTTTCTTTTTAATGGAATTTTCAAATATTTTTTTTTCTTTTTCTTTTTCATTATTAATCATTGTTATTTTCAATTGTTTTAGTTTACAAGAATCTATTGTCTGTCGATCCGCAATAGCTGTTATTATTATTATCCGATTGTTTTTGTTGTTCGTTTGATCATTGAAATCGTTCGATTATTGATTTCCAAAAAAAGCAATAGTTTATCGATTCGAATTGTTTGTTGATGATATAAATAATAATAATAATAAATACCGTTGTTGATCCGTTTGTTCTTTGTCATGAACAGTGAAAAAAAAACTTTGTTTTTCACAAAAACAAAAGCAGAAACAAAAAAGATTAATCAACAATTCATTCTATATACATCATGATCTTGATTATCCAACATCGATCAACAAAATTGACGATTGTTTGTCAAATCGTGACCAATTTACACTGCATAAACATGCATTTTTCTGTTTTGTTCAATCATCTTTCAAATCATTATAATATAGTTGATTCTATTGTTGGATATTCACCCAAGCAACAACGAAAAAAAAAGTAATAAATTAAAATTGTTGTACAGAAACTGTTCCATTTTGATTTGTACATCCGATAAACACTAAATATAAACAGTTTGTGTGTGTGGGCGATGAATAACGCGCGTTTATGAATTTTACTTTTGTGTTTTCACCGAAGAAGAATTAGGTTAGAAAATTATTATTCGATGATAATCATCCAAAAATGAAGATGAGATGTTTATAATAATGGTCATTCTTTCTTTCTTTCTTTTTTTTCTGTTTCTACCTGACACAAAAGATCAACAACAAAAACCAATGATGATTGAAACAATTGTCAATTTTACATTTTAAAAATTCCTTATTACTTATCTTTTATATAATCTTATTTCCATTTGAATCATGGTCGCTTATCCTATTGTTGTTGTTTGATTCATGTCAATATTTATCAACATCAGATTATGATCATGTCGAATTCGCGTTTTGTTTTTTGCAATTAAAAAAAGAAATTTATTGCTTTTATATTTCATTTTGATGATTAGCGAATGTTTGATAAAAGATTTCTTGTTTTCAAAGTCGATTATTTTGCAGCCCAATTGATCAATTTTGATTTGTCAACATCCATTTTGATCATTATCACAGCGTCATTCCAAAAGAAAAATTTTTTTATTGAAAATTGTAAACAGGTAGAAAATCAAATTAATTTAATTAATCTTTTTCGAAGGAAAAAAATTGTGCAACAGATAAAATAAACAAAATAAATATCGATACATCGCCCATCTCGATGTCTATTTTGTTGGGAGTAGTTTCGAATTCGAACACACACAAACATTCGAACAATCGATATATCGATGTTTTTTTTTTTTTTGGTAAACAAACAATGCTTGTCAAACTGAAAAAAAAATATTTTTATTCCGGAAATAAAAATCAAAGAATTTCATTTTGTTTTTTTTTGTGGTTTTTCTTTTCATTCATTCAATTTTTTGATCATAAATTTAATTAGCATTTTACATTTAAATCTGGGGTGGAGTGTGTGTGTGTGTTTTTCAAAATGAAGTTTTTTTTTCATAAATTTTTCATTCATTTTATTCAAATTCGATGTCTATATGACCAAAATGGTGATGGCACACAAAGTAGGATCGATGAATCACTTGTTGTTGTTGTTGTTAAAAATAATGCCCATCTTTATTTGTTAAGTATGTGTAGCAAAAAGGTAAGAAATTTATTTGAATTGTTTGTTTTATCAATTATGATTGGAATTATGAACAAAAAAAAACTGTTGCTCGAATTTTTTAACATCATTTTTTTTGTTACCATAGGCGATCACGATGATCCAAAATGATAATATATCTTTGGGATGAACAAAAAGCAAACAAAAAAAGGTGGCGCGATTTATGGAATCCATTTTTTTTTCTTGAAAAACTCATCTTCATTTCCTAAAGAGACATGAAAATTATTTTGTTTTGAAGAAGAAGAAGAAAATGAAAAAGAAAAAGAAAATAAAGGTAGCTGTTTTTTTTACTGATGGCATTTCTTGTATGGAGAATTCGTTTTCTTTTCATTTGTTGGGAAAAAAATTTAGGTCGATGTATTTGAAAACAAAATTCACAAGAAATGATATTGAGAGAAATATTATTCGAGATAATATACGAGAGAAAGTTTGCCTTCAGGTATGATGATGATAACATAACATAAAATAAAATCGAAATTGAAATAGCCGCCATAGGATGTGTATATTGGATAAAGATTCTTTTTTTTTTCACTATTTGTTTGTCTCTCTCTTTCAACAACTAACTTTATGTTTTTTGTTTTCTCTTGTGGTGGTGATGATATTTCACTTTAGTTTAGTTTAGTTTTCTCCTTTTTTATTTCGTTCCAAACAACAACAAACAGACAAAATATCCATCACTTTTTTTTATTATGACTTTCGATTGCCGTTTTGACCGAATCCAAATTCAAAAAGCAAAAACAAAAAAATATGAACATAGTGATGAACACCGAACAAAACCAATACACAACAACACACATTCAACAAGTTTGATAATATCAAAATCGATTTGATTCACAAAAGTGTTTTCTTGTTTTGTTGAAACAAACAAATAGATTTCTGTTTTTCTAGAAGATAGCACGTGTGAATCTTTTGCTTTTGCATTGTCTTTCTTTACAAATATTAAATGAATCAATATTATTCTTGTTTTGTTTTCCCATTCATTGAAACAAAACAAAAAAAAAATCATTGAAAATTGATTAACAGCGATAACAACGAACGAATTTGTCATTTTGTTTTGTTTTGTTTTGTTTTGGTTTTTTTTTGTTTCAAAATCACAGATCAAATATTTTTCCAAAGCTGTACATATTTGAATTATAAAAAAATTCTTGAAAAAAAATAGGCGATGGCCGTCTATTTCTTTCGTTTTGTAGTTTTCTTTCACACAAGTGATAAATATTAGTTTCATTTCAAGATTATCGATTTTTTTTTTGTTTTTGTTTCATTGAATTGATCTTGTCCACTGTATGTGTGTGTGTGTGTGTGTGTGTCCAGTCCAGTCCAGTCCAGTGACAATCAATAATGTGTTTTGAAATTTTTTTCTTTTTTTCGTTCGTTTGATTCAATGTCTTAATTGTGCCAAATATTTATCACAACAAGTTTGTTCAACGTTGAAAACGTATAAGTTTTCATCGAATTTTTTCGTATTCAAAAATCAATCAATAAAAACTTGAGAATAATTTTTTTTATTCACGAAATTCGTGTACGACTGCAATAATAAAAGAAAAATGTCATCATCAAAGGTAAGTTTTTGATATTAAAAATTAAAAAAAAATTTCATCGACTTCGGTTTTTGCTTTTTTTGCCCGAAAAAAATTCATTTTTTTCCATGTCGGTCAAACATCGATGACCATTTGGTTTTCATTGTTTTCAATTCATTCAACTAACCAAATATATTTGATCATTTCAAAGTTAAAAGCATCCCTTTTTTTTCCCATTTTTATGTTGATACCAAAAATAGAAAATTGATTTTTTTTTTGCCATCATATTGATTGTTGTTGATGATGATGATGGGAGCAATCATCATTATTAACATAATTTTTCCAGTTTTTTTTCTGCAGAAAAGAAAAATGATTTAATCAATTGTTTTGTTTTTTGTTTTTTACTTGTAAATTATGGTTGTAAAAAAAAATCTGATTTAATCAAATAAATTTTGATTTATTACTTGAAAAAACACCGGGATAAGGGAAACCGGAATTACCCGAAAGCGATGATTGTTGTTTTTTATTTCGTTATTATTATTGTTCATTCATTCATTCATTCATTTGCTCATTATCACCCATTGAAATAAATTGTCAAATATGACGATTTTTTTTCTTCCAGAAAATTTTACTTCAAATGCATTGACATGATGAAATGTATAAGGTAGGGGAGAGAGTGAAAAAAATTGATCATTTTTTTCCATTTGAATTCATTTTCTATCAACTATTACACACTGAATAACATAATTTAGATTGGCAAAAAATGAAAAAAAATTTAAACCACAATCATCATCACTATGTGTGTTTGTGTGCAAGTACCGGAAACAAATATCTTTACCATTCTGTCATAATATAGGAAATTATTGCAGGAATGATGATGATGATGATTGGGAGAAAAGGAAAAAACCTGAATGAATGAATGAATGAATGATTGTAAGGCAAAAACTATTAGTTTTTGAAATAATAAAGTTATCATTCCTTGAAAATTTTTTATGCAGTAGCGCACCATTTGAAACACTTTTTTTCATTCATTCATTCATTCATAAGAAAAACTTTAAATATTTCAATTTTTTTTGACTATTTTATCAATCATTATATGTCATATTATAA
>ERZ500997.415-NODE-415-length-12086-cov-6.076469_pt1 | contig 12086 bp, 12 predicted proteins | sample MGYA00248826_ERZ500997 | MGnify/ENA primary metagenome ERZ500997 (study PRJEB25958, sample SAMN03398524) | human skin metagenome | study: EMG produced TPA metagenomics assembly of the Human Skin Microbiome Metagenome (human skin metagenome) data set.
TATGAATATTGAATTATTAAAATATAAATTTTTTTATTTAAAAAAAATTAATGAAATTTTTTCATTTTAATGTTGGATGTGTGTATAAAAATAGACCGCGAATATTCGATATTCTTTCAGTGTTTTAGCTTTGTTTTGTATTTTGAGTAATTTTGTTTATTTTATTAGAAAAAAAAGTATCGCTTGATCATGTCCATTTCGGAAATTTATTCATCCATACGAAAAGTTTGCGAAAAAGTTGATAAAGATAATGATTCAACTTGTTTCAGTAAAGCTAGTAGTCAATTGGAATTTATATTGACGAATAATATGAATTTAAATAAAGATTTTTCCGAATCATTTGTTCCTGCATTTGAACGAGAAATAATGCGTACGAAAAAATCATTGGAAGATGCACAACGATTTAAACAATTTTGTAATTTATATAAAAATATGACCGATTCATCATTTGCAGATAAAGCAATGTTTAATATTAATATGGCTATTATTTCAGCACCGATTCGTGATAATAATCTATTATTTCAATGTTTTAGTCAACGATCGATATTGCATTCGAATCAGAATGATTATGAATCAAGTTTGAAAGATTTAGATCATGCTTTGGAGATTCGTTTGTCATATACATTAATTGAACGTAAAGTAGACATTCTTAATCGATTAAATCGACAATCTGAAGCGTATCGTATGTTGTCAAACATTGTACAGGAAAATGAAAAAATTCTATCGATTGATAAGCTTAAACAATTTAAAAAACTTAAAAAACAATCGAGAAAATTTAAATCTCCTTTTGGAATTGACGATCGACAATCATCAATGGATGATTCTCTTGATGTTACAATTGATCGTCGTATAAAAATTGCAAAAATTCAATGTGATCGATATGATTTCCAAACCAATGCTGAAATCGCAGCCAATACAGAAATTCTATCTGAACAACCAATGATCATTTCATTTACAGCCGATTTTCTTCATGATTATTGTCATAATTGTCACAAAAAAGTCACAAATACATTTTGGCCATGTTTTAATTGTACCGAAGTTGTTTTTTGTACCAAGAAATGTGCTGAACATGCTTTACATACTTTTCATCAATATGAATGTGGTCTGTTGTCATTGATGCGTGAAAAACTTGGCAATCAATCAACTACTGTGTATCGTGATTTCATTCAATTACCACAGTTAAATCTTGCTATTCATCGTGATGAAGTGAGTAATTTAAATAAGGATTCTCATCAATCAATAATGAAAAAAATTTTATATTCGAATCACACACTTTCACAGTTTCAAACATTTTCCTTTCAATCTTGTTTGGATCAATTAGAACAAACTACTAAAGGATTAGAATTGGAACAAGCTCGTCAATGGTTTTTCATTAGTCAACGTGAATTGTATCAACGAATTGTTCGCCGTAAACCATTACGACGATCAGTAGAATTATGCAATGCAATCATATTGTTCATGATTTATTGTTATAAAATGAATGTTGATATGCAACAATTCGAAAGAAAAGATTTGATCGAAATTATCGAACATTTTGCCATTTCATTTGTTCGAACACAATTGAATGAATATAGCTGGCAACAGAAAGAAAATCAAGAAAGACAACAGGTTGCTTCATTTCAATGCCTGTTTGGATCACATATCAATCATGAATGTGAACCAAATGCTGAATGGACATTTGATGGTAAAAAATTCGTTGTTAAAACTATTAAGAATATAGCGGCCAACGAATCTATTACAATTACATATGGTGTGCCTAAAGATTATTCATTACTCAAACGACAACGTTATCTACAAAATCTATATATTATGTGTGCCTGTACTAAATGTTTAGAGGAAACACGTAATTCATATTTTGCCATTCGTTGCGAGTATTGTAATGGTCCAATACCATATGATGTGAATGAATTTGTCAATGATTGGTGCATGATGTGTGAACGAAAATATGAAAGTTCATCGATAATGTCATTGGTACAAAAACAATTTCAAATATTACAACGAGCAATTCGTCTAATCGGTGGTATTACTAATCAAAAAACTATACTTGAAAATATTGAAGAAATGATGGGTTCATTGGCTAGTTATATTTATCTTGAATCATCATTATTCATTCAAATGGTAACAAAACTTTGTGATCGTTATTTCGAATTACAAATGTGGTCACAAGCAATTGAATGGTATCAATGGTTTGTCAATGTAACCAATTTACATATATCATATAACAAAGAAAATGAGATTATTTATTATTATAATCTGAAAAAATGGTCGAATGCATATCTGAATTATTTGGAACAGAATGTTCGAACTGGTAAAACAAACATATCGATTGAATATTTACAAACGGCTATCTATCTATTTGCCGAACAGCGAAAACTATTGGAATCATTACAACAAATGAATCGTTTTGAAGTTATCGATTCAATACAATTAAAAAATATGACACGTTCTTTAACACAGGATTTACAATGCAAAGATTATCGATTGAGACAAGTTTGTTTGGAAATTTTGAAAACCAAAAACATAAACGATTCAATGGCTAATGGTGATGAACTTGTGAAAGATTTATTTGCCGAAAAAACTGAATTTGATAAATTTAAACCCAATATGTATAACTATGCTCATGAGCTAAGTGCTAGTATTAGTTTGGAGAGTTTATCATTACGATGATAATTAGTGAAAAACTTTGAGCTTGAAAATTCTGATTAAAATTTCAGTTTTTTGATAAATAAATTCGTGCACCAAAAAAAAAAAAAAGATTCGAAATTCTGCGAGGTCATTCATAGAATATGTATCACAATTGTCGTGATCCAAAAAACAGAATAGATTGATCCAAATCATGTTTAATCATCCTTGATGATGTCTTTGCCACCATATCATTCACTAAGTAGATTAGATTATCTTCTGCTACGATTGCAGCTAGAGTTGAAAAAGACAAGCACATTACGAATTGTTATCATTGCCATCGTATTACATTCATTATTTTCTATTCTATTAATTCATAATTATCTTAATTATTATAGTGATACCTATCATAGGTTAGTGTTAACATTGTTTCCTGGATCTTCAGTTTTTAATTTCATTAAATAAATACAGTAAACATTCAACTAGTCATGAGCATCCGGACAAAGGAAAAATATCTATATTTTCCAAACCAATCACCAATGATGACATTGATTGCGAACGGCGTTATAAATTGATTAAAATGGATTTCAACGATCCAACTGTATTCGGACCAAATGCAATTAATTTATTGCATTCAAATCTAATACAATCAAAGCAGCTCACACACATCGGTTGGTTCAGTGATCATTTTCGTTGGGATGAAAAAATTCAATGTTTCAATAATCGTTGGACACTTTGTGATAAGGTAGTATGATATAAAATCCAGTCATAGTGATTTTGTTGATTTTAATCCATTACACAGATTTTCATTGCTAAATGTAAACCAAATTCAATACGAGCCATTTATCAATTTGTACCCTTTAAACTTGAATCGAACGTTCGACATTTGTTTTTTAGTCTTCGTGCTACAGCCGAACAATTAGTCGAACAATCTCATGATGGTTTCTATGGAATGTTAGCATTAATTGAATTCATTGATTTCACAGATGAAATTATCAAGTATGTTTAATAATTTGGACTTTACATCAAATTCGCAAATTTGTTGTTTCTGTTTAGGCTAAAATTTCGTTATGAAAGTGAATCCTGGTCACTTCGTGTAGAAGATTATCGTTCAACAAAAACGATTAAATCGGTTACAATCATGTTGGCATGCTATGGCTATTCTGGTATTGCATCATTTACCGATGTTCGTTTGACCAGTGAATCTGGTTAGTTTTCATTGGCTTTTATAATGAATTTTTTTCAATATTACACTTGTTTTTCTTATTATTTTAGCTGGACTTGATCCACTTTTTTCAGCTTATGATATATGTTCGTGGTGTTCATTCAAACTGACGGATCATGAGGTTAAGAAATCGAATCAATTTCCGAATCCAGAATATGAAATCCTGAAAATGCCTCGTTATGAAAAATCAATCTCAAATCATCAAATAACATTCGTTTCGCAAGTATCTATGGATCGACTAGTCATTCTTGAACAATCATTACGTACTTGGAATGGACCGGTTTCCATATCCATTTATGTATTGACCAATAATTCGACAAACGGTAGAATCCAAGATTGGCAACGTCTATACATTAATAAAAAGATTGGCTCATTGAAAATAGCATTGGAAAAAAGTACAATCATTTTAGTGCCTTCGGTCAATCCAGATCATTATCCGATTAATGTTTTACGTAACTTAGCCATCAAAATGGTTCAGACTAGATTCATGTTTCTGGTGGATGCAGATTTTCAACCATCACCTAATCTTGAGGCAAATTTTCTTAGCTCAATGAATAAATATCATTCCAACTACCTGCGACAACACGATATGAATGGCTGCCGTATTGCTTTTGTTGTTCCAGCTTTTGAATACCTTGATATACCAAATAAAGAGGATCCTATCTTAAAAAGCAAAGATGAATTGATACAATTAATACATCGTGATGACCCAATGATCGAACCGTTTCGTTTACATGAATCAAATGAAGTTCATGGCCTAACTAATTATTGGAAATGGTATTATGCTAATAGGCCATACAATATAACCTATAAATTCCATGAAAAATACGAACCATACATTATAGTCGAGAAAAATTCCTATTTTCCAATGTACGATGAAAATTTATTCAATTATGGAATGAACAAAGTAATGCATATCACTGAAATGTTTGCTGCAAATTATACATTCGAAGTATTGGACAATGTTTGGACGATACATTTTCAACATCGTTCAACACCTTATTATACAGATTTTTTGAAAAATCTAACCTACAGACTTCGCAATCGGGCTGAACGTTTTAAAGTATTACAACGTATCATCTATCAATATGATGTTCTATTAGATCAATGTCGATTACGAAATTGAGAAGAAAAAAAAATTTGAACTAGTCATTTTAAATTTAGATGTACATTATTTTTATTTGATAAAGAATTTAGCAATGGTCTAAATTTATTAAAATGATTTTTTTGAAAACAAGGGTTAAAAATGAATAGTAACAAAATCTCAATTATTGTTAATGTTTGGTTGAAGTAATACCGGAAAGAAAACGAATATTTTATGTAGCTGTCATTTTTGGCAAACCAAATTCATCAACCAATTGACCATCCTGAAAGAAAATAGAACAGTTTGAAAATAATGAATGAAAACAAAATAACTTACAGTATTAACACTTTCAGCTCCCGGTTCTTTAGATGGTACTTTAAGGTTAGACACTTCATCTAGATAAGAAGTATCATCCAATGCAAGCTCATCATTCAATGCTTCTAGTTCGGCTTCAAGTTCATCTTCATCCACATCAGGCATACCATATGAACGGCCTAAGGCTTCTTGTACTTCATTAGCGTCTTCCATCATATCGGCTAGATCATCTTGTAAGTCTTCAATCTGATCAATGTTGACCTTTTTATATTCTTTTTTCATCTCTTTGACGCCCAATTTCATTGCATTTACCTTAAACAAAAACAAAGATGTTAAATGAGAAAACAATTTTATTTTACATACGGTCACTTGAGTATCTTTGAGCGTTTGTGTTGCCATATTTGTTTGTTCCATGTTAAATGATTGTTGCATCAACTGTTCACGTTGATTTTCATACATTTTTCTTTGCTTCAAAATGTGCATCGCTTTTTGTTTTATCGCATTTTTGGCCGGACCTTCTCGCATTTTTTTCATCTGATCTTTGTATTTGACTAGATCAGCTTCCAATTTTTGTATTTTTTTATCGATGGATTCGGCACGACTATCAACCTGATTCAATCCATAATTGATGAGAAAAGGATTTTAATCAATAGAAAAATGTCAACTCACATTGGCAATCACATCTGAAAGATTTGGTGGTGGCACCTTATCTTTCGGTTTACCAAACATTCTATTCATCATTTTGTACAAATTCTTTGGTTCAAATGATTCTTGGAAAAAAATTGAATCAAAACATTCAAAATTCAATCCTGATCAATTTTGTTGTCGAATAGATTGGGTGGGTTGATTGTTGCGTTGTAAATAAAAATAAATTGACATTCATCTTTTTTTTTTGGGAATACATTCATGAACAACGTATATGAAAACATGTGATCATTATTAATTCAAATTTAAAAATCAATTTAATTGAAAACATTTGATAATTATATGGAAAATTCAACGAATAAAGAATCATCGTCATTAACAAATAATGAAACGAAACAAAAAGATAGCAAATTTTGGGGTAAAATTAATTTTAAAAGTTTTTTTAGATTTTTTTCTAAAATTTCCATTTTGTGATTAGAAACGTTATTTCTTAGTTCGATTGCTGCCGTTGGTTTATTGATTGGTTTTTCCAATGGTATATCTGTGGCTAAAAAAAATGATGAAACAGCATTCAACAAAGTATTTTGTTTGATTATTTGCTTTTGATTGGATAAAATAATTTTTTTTCCCGATTCAATCGTTAGGGTTTAATGATGTTGCCCGAACGACCAAATCAACCGGGAATACCAAAACCACCACCGATGGAAAGCGGTGTACGTTTGGCAGCACGTGCACTTGGTATTGGTTCATTGTATGCAATTGGAGGCGTTAGTATCATATCCGCTATGATATGGTTTGGTGTTGGGGCCAAAAATGTATGGTTAAAACGTTGATTTTTTGTTTAAATATTTCAAAATTTTATTTCAATTTAAATTTATCAATAAAAATATAGCTTAAAGATTTTCGTGAAAAAATTGGTGAAAAATTACCACGAATTCCTCGCAATAATCCTCCACAAGGACGAACCGAATTCGAATCATTTCGTGATCTGTTCACATATCTTGCTGAAGAATCTGAAAAAGAAAAAAAATTGAAAGAGGGTGAAAAAAACGATACAAGATGATAATTTAGATGTTTTTTCTTATCCAATTCATTTATATATTTTTTATCAATTCTTTTTTTCTTGTATCAAAAACTGTAAATTAGTGAATAAATTTCATTTTGAAGTGTTTGATAACGACTTTCTTTAACCTTTTCCAGTAATAAATCTTTGATGCAACGTTTTTGATTGAAATCATCGCCAAATTCTTTAGCAACACGTGCCAATGCTAATATTGGTCCACTTAGATCAGCATCTTTACGTGGTGATTTAGAACGATCTTCAGCTTTTAATAAACCACAAATAGCTAGTAAAGTATTAAGTAGATTAAAATCCGATTCATTTTTTAGAAATTTTTTTCTCCCAAATTTGATGAGGGCATCAATTTCTATAGTAGTATTTTTATTTAATGATTTTTCTGTTTTGTTGAAACCATTAGTCGATACAGCAAAAAATCTTTTACATAATGATTCAAGATCTGTGTACTGTGTATCAAGATATTTTTGTAATGCTTCCGGATCAGCCAATAAATTGTCATCAAGCTCATCGTTTGCAGAAGTTTTATTATCAATTGATAGATTCGAATCTTCTAATTTGCAGCCATCATCACCAATGGTTTGTTCTTGTTCATCTTCTGAACCTTGATCATCATCAATGATCAAATCGATGACAGAACCAAAATGATTTTTCAATTCATCAACAGTTTCTTCACCGAAGTTATTGGCACTAAGATCAAGTTTGAGCTTTATTTCATCATTTTCTCTTGTTTCCAATATTGTTTCGACAGTTGCGATAATAATTTCTTTTGCATCAGATCCAATTTCATTTCCACTAATATTGATCTCTCGAATTCTTGAACACCATTTATCACGATATAGTGAATCTAAAGCTGATAAAATGATTATAGCTCCTTCGGTTTTAAGCAAACAATCACCTAGATTCAATACTTCAAGTTTGTTCAATGTTATCAATGCAGAAGCTAAATTTTCAGCTGTTGTTGTGAGAACATTATCATTTAGGTTGAGAACTTTCAAATTACGATTTTGTTTTAACGCTTCACACAAATGAATTATTCCTTCTTCTTTCGTACCATTTTGCGGCAGTTCCAAACGTTCCAATGTAGTCAATTTTGATAATGCCGAACTGATTTCAACTATTCCATCAATCTCTAAACGATTTCTTCCGATGACTAATTCGGACAAATTTTCAAATCCAGAAAGAACCGTAGCCAACATTGTTCCACCTTTGATACCTAGTCCACAATTATTTAGATAAAGCTGACGCAATGATATGAATTGTTCACTACGAAGAAATGGTAACAATGTTGGCATCGTTACTGGACCGATCGCATTGTCATTAAGATTCAATGTTACGATTTCGGCGCGACTTGATTGTAAACCGACCAATAGATAATATAATGCTTTAGGTATTTCATCTTTTAATCTACTGGTAAACATATCATTCAGGAATAAGTGACGAAGATTATGGCATGTTTGAAGTGATTGACCAATTTCTTTCAACGGTTCAATACCATATGAATTACCATCCAACTGCAAAGTACCAATTTGATCATCATTATTACGAATTTGTTCGACCAAATCGGTAACATCTTCAGCTTTATCGAACTTTTTACCACTTAGATTGGATTTGACAATTAAATCAGCCATTTTTAATCGTTAAACAGATTAAAAATCACGAGACAAAAGAAAAAATTTCAAACAAAAAAAAAAAGAAAAAACACGAGAAAAGAAAATTTGCCGGAAAAGACCGTTCATAGGCAACAGTACAAGAATATTTAAACGGGAATTATTTTTTATTGATTTTTTTCAAAAAAAAATTTTATTTATCAATTCTAACAATATTCTTGACATGGCCATTCATAATATAGACAAGCTTCCAGATTAAAATCTTCAATACATTCAATATAAATCCATTTTTCCTCCAAATCGGCCAACGGTTGTGCATGACACCAATTCCATGCACAATATGCAAAACAATTTTGAATATAACAATCGCATGGACGACGAGTGCAGATATGTTTACCAAATGTTGGAAGAATACGTGGAATATATATTGTTGTAATATCTCCTTTCGCCATCATCCATCGTTCCAATACCGAAATAACTAATTTAGTTTTTTTATTTGATTTATAATCGTTATCAAAATTTCGTTTTATCTTTCTATAATAATCATCACAATCGAGTATTTTATTAAATGGACATGGATACATTTGTCTAAAATCTTTGTTGGAAATTTGTAAATCTGATGTTTCAATTAAATTAATTTGGATAATAATCATTATGATGATAATGTTTGATGGAATCAATGTCATTATTATTCAGAAAAAATTAAAATTAAATTGTAAAATATTATTTCAAGTGAAGTTTATTTTTGAGAACATTAAAAAAGTTTAAATTAAAAAAAAGAAGAAAATTTTTAGTGCACAGTTAGTTAAGAATTTTTCGATGTAAATCTTGCCAGAAATCCTCTTTGGTAGAATTTTCTTTGATTTCGAATAAATTCTGTAATCGGCCATCACTGTTGTTGAAAACCACTAATCGAATAAAACAGAAACAAAAATATATTTGTTGTTATTAATAAAATTAAAATTTTCTTTCGATTTTACTTACAAACAACCAGTTGATCATTATGTTTTCGAAAACAAATTTTCGATGATTCTTTCTCAATTTTATTTTGCGTATCATCGATTTTTTGGACTAATTGATCTCGATGTTTACGAAAATTATCAATTTCTATTTGAAGTGATTTAAATTCATCACATAATGAATTTCTTTGATCAATTATTTCATCTAATGTCGAATTCAATTGTGAAAATCGGTCACATGTTTGTTTTTGATTCTCGATCAATTGTTGTAACGTTGGAATTTGATTCTCATCAAATTCTAGATTTGATTCACGAATGATTTTCGTAATATTATCATCAAACAATTTATTCGATTCGATGCATAAATTTTGTGCTTCATTTATTGTTTTTAACGATTGATCATTATAATTGTTCAGCACATCATTTAAAGTTGTTTCATTTATTGATTTTTGTTGACAAAAACCTGTTGATTCTGCAAATTTTTCCCATTCATCTGCCACTATTTTGTGATGAATTTCATTTGTATTTAATTTTACTTTTTTATTATTGGTCATCATCATTTTGAATGATTTGGTTGTTATTTTTTTGTTTGAAATTTACAAATCAATAAAAAAATACATAAACAAACGAAACATTTTTTGAAAAGGCAAAAGGCGGGATTTATTGCTCGATGCAGTTTCAACGGCCAAAATTCAGCAATAAATCATACCGTTCATACACTATGTTACAAAAAAAATTATTTTCTCTTCATTATTCGATCGGAAATGGATTTTGAAAAAATTGAAAATCGCCATTAAATTATCTGACCTTTACCTTTATTATCTGTTTATAATTTTCTCTTTACAAAATGGATGTTGGAATTGTACAAAAATAATTTTTGCCTCGAAATTGTATGATTAAAACATCGATCGATACAAAATAAATAAAGAAAACACACCAATCATATATTGACCATTGGTTAATCAACACCAAATTTCAGGTGTTAATATCATTTCTTCTTCTTATTTGATAAATTGATTCGTAATGAAGTGTTGAAATGATATATGAATTGGTAATGTCACGATTTTGGAAAATGTTGGAAAAAAATCGATCATTATATCAATTCGATTGAGATGATGATGTTGATGTTGATGATTATTATTATTATCATTGTTTATTCTCTTCTACAATATCGTGCATCAGGAAATCTTACAAAAAAAAAATCTTTAAATCCCAAATCAATCGTTAATGATATAGTGTTAATTTAAAAGAAAACGAAAACGAAAACGAATCGATTTGATTCAATCTGATCAAAATGACATGATGAGATGGATTCATTTATGGACACACAATCATTTATTTTCATCATGATGATGATTTCAAATTTAGAAATCCAAAATGAAAGTGTTTCTGTATCCACACGACAAACAACAGACACGTTTGATTTTGAAATAGAAATCTTCCAAACACAAACACACATTGAAAGGATAACAGTAGCAGTGAATTGACTTATTTTTTTTTTCATTCGAATCATTTTTTTTTGACATCCCGTTAAATTGAATCATTTCATCTTTTGATCATAAGGAAAAGGTTATCCCAATTTTTTTTGTTTGCTGTTTGTTTATTTGTTCTCTTCTTCATTCAAAGATATCGATATTAATATTGTACTTTTTAAACTTGTTTTTTTTGTTTTGTTTATCCATTCATTTATTATGATTGTTGTTTGATTGATTAATCGATTGACACATTCAATTGATATTTGGCCATCTTCATCCACCACCACCAACAACAACTATCTATCCATCCATGGCCGTCTAATCCATCAAACAAAAAAAAATTGAAAATCCATAATTATTCATTTGAAAAAATAGAGAGAAAAATGAAGCATTGCACTCGGTTTTCAATAAATGATTAGTGTGTGTGTGTGTGTTGGCGTGTGTCCATGTTTGTTTGATGGTTTAATTAATTAAAAAAAAACCTCAAATTTTTCATACCTCTCTCTCTCTATCGGAATATCCATGACATTGTTTGATAGTTTAATCTCTCTCTCTCCGGTCTAATTTGATTTAAAAATCAATCATTTTTTTAAAATGTCAAACACCATTTTCAATTGAATAAATTGATGTAATCAACAATTTATGATTTTTCAACAACAACAACAACAAAAAAATAACAAGTTCTTTTTCAAAAAAAAAGCCATAAATTTTCCAAAATTGGTATCGTCCATTGGAATTTATGTAATTGTTGGCCAAATGATTGTGTGTGTGTGTGTGGAAAAATTGAGTAGGCAAAACAGAAAACTAAAAAAATTTCTTTTGGTTCCGAATCGGTTTCTTTTATCACACAGTTATTATCACCTTTATTGTGAATATATAAAGGATGATAATAATAATATTTTTTTTCTGATCAGATTCAATCCCGTTTTTTCTATTCACTTTTGCTAATATCATGATGATGGTGATGATTATTACAATAATACCTAATCTAAAATAATATATCCTTCCTACTCGTTTCATTGAAGAATGAATAGTAGCCATTTTTTTTGATTAAATGAAGAATTTTTCACTTGTTT
>ERZ500997.416-NODE-416-length-12076-cov-8.294069_pt1 | contig 12076 bp, 9 predicted proteins | sample MGYA00248826_ERZ500997 | MGnify/ENA primary metagenome ERZ500997 (study PRJEB25958, sample SAMN03398524) | human skin metagenome | study: EMG produced TPA metagenomics assembly of the Human Skin Microbiome Metagenome (human skin metagenome) data set.
TTAACACAACAAACAATTAAAAATTTATTGAGGAAATACATTTATAGCATGTCATTCTGTTAAACAACCGATTATTTAAATCAAATAAAATTGTTCATCGCAACAACAATCCAAAGTGAGTTGCTTTAAACAATTTCCTATGAATCGAAAACAATTGATATGAAAACTATGGATAATTATTAATATTCGTCGTTCAATAAGTCACATCACATCTGATCAAAGAAGAACACACCCACCCACACATACATAGACACAAACAATCATAATCATCAGTACAAACTGAAGCTAAATTATTATATATAATGAAATTCAATTGATTGATTGATTGATTCAGTAGAATGATAAAGTTGTTTTACTAAAACTTATTTACAGGAAAAAATCTACTAATCAATGTAGACAAAATCTATCAGGGCAATTGTCTAAGCAATATGAAAAGAAAAGAATCATAAACATTGGCAAATATTGAATTATTAAAATACCGTATTTTTTTAATTTAATAAGAGGTAGAAAATATTCATGAAATTAAAAACGATGGATATTTTTATGATTAAGATGATGATGATGATGATGATATTGAATGCCGAATTAAAAACAACAAAAAATAAACAAACAAAAACAAACAAGTGCACCTTACAATTCTGATTCTTGTTTAGTTAATTGAATCGAAAAATAAACAAGAAAATAAATTATTTTTTTAGTTGAATGAATTGAAATTACGAAAAAAATTATAATGGCAGCGGTTTGTATGAATGTATCCAAATATCTAAAAAAAATAGTAAATAGAGTAAATAACACAACAAACCAAAACAGTAATACTCGATTTTTGTTGTTTCTTTCATATAAATCGGTGAATTTGGGTATCGGTACTCAAAGCGGCGGCTTGCCATGCATGTGAAAAATATACACAGAAAAAGGACCAACAACAACAACAAAAATGCTCCCAAAATGTGGATTGTGTATATGTGTGTACAGGTAGCCCCCGACTTAATGATATTTTGTTGTTAATGTTGATCACTGTTATAATGATTCGATTCGCATAAGTTTAGTACACAAAGGATGCTCGAAAAAATGTTATTTTAAAAAATCTTGTCCAAATTAATGTTTTTCAATCTACAATATTGTCGACTTACACCATGGATTGTGTTCGTTTTCTAACCTTTAATTGTAAGTCGTGAGCAACCTGTATATTCATCATCACATTACAACCGCCATCCAATGGACTACAACAAAAAAAAAATCCATTGGAATAAGTTTGAAAGACAGGATCGATGCGTACATAGTCCATACACACTTATATATATAATGAAAATTTCATTTTACTTTATTAATACTACACAAGTGTCAATAATTTTTTTTACTTTGAAATCATCCGCTATTTATGTTTTTTCTTTGACCATAAAATAATACAGACACTCGAGAATCTTACTCTAATTTTATATTTTCTTCAATTTTTATTATGGCAAAATTATCATCATTCATATTCATTAATTTGTTCCAAAAACATACGGATATTTGACAAAAGATTGTATAAATAACGCTTCTCAAACATGTTGTTTTGTTTGTTTTCGATTTGATTGAAACGAACGAGTAGAGCGCCAGCAATTTTTGCCAAATTTGGAATTGTAAAAATGTTTCTTGGATAATGTAATGTAAGGTCGATGTAAATGGTGGACAATTTTTCCTCAATCAATATCCGTAATTTATCGTTTTCATTCTTGTGTAGACATAAAAAAATTAAGGTTTCAAATGTTTTTTGGCAATAAATCTCTGGGCGACAATGTGCCAGTTTCTCCAGAACATCCAATGACAATAGGCGCAGTTCTTTCTCATTATCATAAATGCAAAGATGACAAATTCTATCGTTCAACTCTTTCTGGATGGAAGAATCTATCAATTCCGACGAACAATTTAACAATAATTGTGAAATTTCAATCAACAATCTCCGTAATAAATGATTTTCATCCGAGAAGCAATTTACAAGAGATGCCAATACAAAATGAGAATATTCGGATGATTGATTGATTTTTGATAAAAATATGATGTCGATTGAATAATGTTTCAGAATCAATAGGCTAAAAAACTAAAAATGATTATTATAAATTGATATATAGACTAAATACCTGATAACAGATTTTAAAAGCAGAACGGTGTGATATCGTTTAACAAAATTCGAATCAACAAGTTGATCTAAAATTATCTTTGGACAATAATGTACGATTCCAGCAAAGAATCGCAAAAATTGAGTAGAATTCTTGAAATAATATTGTTGGTGCCTGTGATTTTTGGTTTTACTTCGAAAAAATTTAAGCAAATACTTGATTAAAATATTCTCTTTTTTTGAATCTAATTTGGATCGCGATAATTTGAATAGTAAATTTCTTTGAAAGTCATTCTATAAGAATAAAAAAAGAAAGAATTAAGGCAATCTGAATTTTTTTTTTTGTCTTAAAAATTACGTCACTCGACGATTTTTCCGTCAGATAAAGATAATTTGTAAAAAAGTTTTGTTTCGATGGAATTAAATTCATTGGTTTCGATATTTTAAAATAAATATTAATGGCATGATGATAACATATTAAGATTTCGCAAATCGAATTTTATTTAACAAAACTATTTAAACGCTTAAGCTTCATTAAGTTATAATAGAAATTTGAATTTTTTTATGTGATGATTTGAGTTATAGATGGAAATCAAATTGAAGCATTAATCATCAAATTGACGAATGTCAACAGAATAGGATTTACTGGTGAATGAATGGACATTAATTTTCTGCGAAATGAAAAATTTAATTTAGTGAATAGTGATGAAACCATCATTTAAGACTTACCTCTTTGCATACACCAATAAGTGAATCAGCTTTATCAAACAATTCCGGTTTCAATGAAATCAAAATGAATTGAGTCAATGATTTCTTGGATTTCAAAAATGTCAATAGCTATGGAAACAAAAGATTAGAATATTTGAACTTCTAAATCAAGAACACAAACCTTTCCCGTGTTTGCATTATCCAACGAAGCATCGATCTCGTCCATTATGAAAAAAGTTGGCATTTTTTCAAAATACACTGAAAACAAAAATGCAAAAATAGCCATGATTTTTTCACCGCCACTCAACGATAAAACTGGTTGAAAAGACTTTCCAGGAACAATACAATTAAAAAGAACACCATTCAGGTAAGGTTCTTCATGATTCTCTGGTATAAGATACGATTGTGATGATTCATTTTGCATCAATTCCTTATAAAACTTATCTAAATTTTCAGTAACTTTTTGAAAAAAATCGTTGAAAGCCATAATTCGTTGTTGTTTGACATTTTGAAACTGTTCTTTAAGCGAAATCAGTTCAGTTGTGACCTGATTAATTTCAATATTGATCGACTGAATTCTTTGGTGCAATTCGGATTTTCTGACAATATAGAATATTAAAATGAATCATCATTTTTCGAATAATAAAATTATAAATACTAACTTGGATGACAAAGATGACTCGGAAGCTAAGGTTAACTGTTGAATTTCCGACTCTTTTCCAAGAATTTCATTATTGATTTTGAGTTTCATTTCAAAATATTCTTTATCCGTTTTTACTTTGATTTCAGAATACCGATCGAAATCCACATCAATCTCAGATTCACGATCATACATATCTTGGATTGTCAAGTTATGTGATTCCCCAAATATTTCATCAAGGATACTGGAATTTTGTCGAATGGGAATTGCGATACTTTCGTTGAATGATCTTTCAAAAATTTCATGTCTCTTGTTTGTTAGCGATTGTAGATCAAATTCTAATTTCACTAAACTTTTGTTCGTCGATTCTAGCATTTTTCGTGCCGCATTAACATCTTTATTAATCTGCTGCAACCTCATGGTCTTCTCTGCGAGGACTTCATCCAATTCTATCAATCTATTTTTTAGATTACTAAGAGATTTTTCACTTTTTTCCAATCTTTTCTGAACAGAATTGAGATTTTTCTTGGTTTTATCTAGTTTACGCAAATTTTCTTGGATGATTTTGTCCCATTTATCCATTTCCTTGTCAAATGATTTGTTTTGTTCTATTTTCATTCTATCTTTCAAGTTTTCTAAACGACTTTCGCAATCAGCCAAATGTTCATTATCCAACAGATTTTGATAAAGAGATTCGAATTGCTTAATGTTAGGCACATTGATTCTAGAAAGAAATTGTCCAAATACATTTGTTTCGATACGGTTATAACTTCGTTCATAACTATCCATTGAATCAGATATTTCGAAGAGAAAAGAATTAATTTGTGTAAGCCTTTCGTCGAGCTCATTCATTTGTGATTGGATATCTTCCATATTTTTTCGATATTCATTTTTGAGTTTTGATTGTATCTCTAGATGAGTGTTGCAACTAATACCAGAATAAATAATTAATTAATTAAGTGATATGATCAGAATGCTACTTACTCAAATAGTTGTGCATCAATTCGATTGAGCTCTTGGACAATGGCATCTTTTTTGTTTAAAATATCTAAATAAGCTGCTTGTAGGGACTTTTTTTCCAGCAATTCTTCCGAATATTCTTCATCTTTCCATATGGTTTTCACCGTTCCAGTTTGTACAAACGAAATACGACCATTTGAGTTGAATATTGTACCATCGAGAGAAATGACATTATATCTGTAAGATAATTAAAATCCATAGTTGAAATAAATGAAAACTCAAATCATGAGAAACTATACGAACTTTTGGCCATCACCAAGATTATATGATACTCGTGAAGCATCTTCTCGTGTTTCACACAAAAGTGTGTTGCCAACTACAAATCTAATTGCTTTTTCGATTGCGGAATTTTTTTTGAAATCAATCAAATCATAGGCCAAAGTAACATTAGTTGCCGCAATATGACGAAGATTTTCTTTTAAAGTTGGAGCTTTTATTATGTCTAATGCTAAAAATGTTTCCGAATCTATGAACTGAGATTTTTCATTACGAAATATTAGTTCGACTGTCTGAAAGGAATCGACAATAATTGCATTTGAATATTTTCTCATAATTATCGATAATGGCAATTGATATCTGAAAACAAAAGGTACATTAATATTATTATAATTGATACTGGAGAATAAAACCTTTTATTGGCTGGTTTACACAAATCAGCCATACGTCCATGGACATTTGGATAATTGTCTATTAAATATTTGAGGAATCGTTTTTGTTTGCTAGTTTCTTCTTTATTTTTGAGAAAGGCATATTTTTCGGCAATGTTTTGGTCATATGTTTCAAGTTTACGTTCGTATTCACTGATTTGTGACTTGATTTCTTCGATATTTTTTGTAAGTTTTGTTTTTTCTTTTTCAAGTTGATCTCGTTGATTAGTGAATTTACGAATTTCCTTGTCAATTTCATCCAATTTTTCATTGATCAATTCTGCTTTTAAATGATCCTTGTACGTTTGCAACGATGATTGTTGCTGTTTAAGTTGACGAACTTTGCTGTCAACAGCACCATGATCATGTTCGTATGGAGCGATTTCGATCAAGAATATATTTTTCAAACTATGAAGATATGAGAATAATTATTAAATTATAGTAACATAAATAGAATGAACAAAATACCGTTTATATTCAGCAATTATTTCTGGATCGATTTTTTGATTTTCAATCTGAATTCGATATTCACGAATCACATTTTCTAGCTTGTCGATTTCTTTTGCATACGTATGTATTAAATCTTCTTTCATTTTCCGTTCCAATAAAAGTTTATTTTTATTAACATTTGCATTTTTAATTAATGTTTCAATATGGGCGCATTCTTCTGTGACTTTTTGATATTCACATTTCACCTGGAAATATACACCGAATTCATTTTCACGAATTTGTTTTTCTAATTTAATTTTTTCATCTTTGATTTTGATCACTTCATCATTGATTGCATTTTTTTCTTGTTCTGAAATTGTAAGTTGGCGAGATGTTTCCTCGGCGATTTCAACATTTTTTTCTTTGGCTTGTTGCATTTTTTCGAATTCCAAACGAACATTGTATAAATCAAGTAACACTTGTTGAATTTTCAAAACATTGATAATTTTTATAAGTGTATTATTTTTGTGTGTTTCTGAATTGAGAAAATCAACAAATCTTTTTGATTGATAGAATTTTTGCTTCTCTTTGACCAACAAATTGAGTTCATTTTCTTTCGTGGAACATTGTGTCTAATACAGGCATTAATTACAATTAATTGATCACAAGTATGAAATGGATACAAACCTTCAACTCATCATATTCCCTCTTGAAGATTTGACTTCCAGATAATTCTTCTAAAATTGTAGTGAAGTTTTTTGGATCATCTTGAATAAATCGGTCAATTTTTTCCTGAAAAATCAGAAAAGATTTATCGTTCGCGTTGAAGCCAAGTTTCAATAATCCTTCGATGTAATTATTTTTCGTAACATTTTCATTATTAATGTAATAATGATACGATTTATTACGAGCAATCGATCGCCGAAAAAATACAGTCAGGTTCGAATCTTGTTTAGATTTGAAACATAATTCAACAAATACTTTTTGATTCGAATCTTTTTCGGAATAATCACTTTCATCACTTTGATAGTATGAGTCATCAGTCAAACTGGCTGCATTTCTAAGCCTTAATTTGTCGATTCGCACCAACAAAGCAAAACTGATGGCATCCATTAGATTCGATTTACCCGAACCATTTGGACCGATAATGACTGTCAAATCAGTGAAAGGACCAACAATATGTCGACCATGATACGATTTAAAGTTGAAAATTTTCACTCCAATCAAAAAGAATGGCCCGTAATCACACCAAGAAAATTCGTCATCCATTGTGACAATTCTATTTTCATTTATGAACGACAACAAAGATCAAAATGAACTGCGAAGATGATGTGAGAAAGGAAACGAGTAAATAAAATTATGCTATATACACCCAAGAAGAGCAACATTTTTGGTGAGTTGAAATATTGTTTCCAAATTTTTCAAACCTTAAAAAATAGAACATTTATAACAGAGAATTGAGTTTTTTTCTATAACGTTTCATAAAAAAAAAATTATTATTCTAATTCATTTCAATTAAAATCATGCCAATAGAATGGAAAAAATTTCTCTTTTAATTGGCATTCGACAATCTCGGTTCCATCAAATTCATTGAAATGAACTTTATTTCGTCGATAATCACAGGCTCGAATTCGTAGATTCACAGGAAATTCATTAACAAATGAATTAAGTAATGTTCGTTCAATACCAGTCATCACAAGACTGGCTTGAAATATTTTCATGGCATTTTCATTCTCAATTCGTAATAGTTTACGTGCATGAACAATACAAGATGCCAATGTATTCTCACCGATATCCGTACATCCATCTAAATTGATAAGTCGAAGATTTTGACATCTTTTAAGCAATAAAGCAGCTTCATCATCTCTGATAAACTCATCTCCACGTAATATTAATATTTGAAGACTTGAAGTCAATGTTGATAGATATTCGATTGAACTTTTGGCAATAAAATGATTGTGTACAGATTCGAAATAGACTAGATATTGACATGATGTACCAATATTGCGTAATGCTCGGGCATCGGTCAATTTATGACGATGTCTAAGATTCAGGATTATTTGCATCAATTCTGTACAGGAATTGATTATTTCGTTTAGAGATTTATCACTTATTCGTCCAACATGACGTAAACTCAATATCCTTAGATGTATCAATCGAGCAATTGAAGAAAATCCAACATCGGTCAGACAGTTTAGACCAGATTCATCATAATAGGTGAATTCTTCGAAACTAATGTCCAGATGATTGATATTGGGACAATTTGAAGTGATGGCATTCAATGATTTATCATCTATACCACTGTTGCATAAGATTTCGATCAAATTTGGCAAACAAAAGCGAACCATATCGATCAATCGTCTGGATCTCAATCGCCAACAATCCTGTAGGTTTAGTCTTTTTAAATTTTTCACTGTAGAATGTGTTAAACAATGGCCAGTTATTAAGCAGTTATTACTGATGTTCAATGATTCTAAAATTGTGCAATTATCCAATATAGATTTTAATGTTTCCTCATTGATATCACAGCCAGAAAGATTTAAATGTATTAGCCTAGACATTGAGCCTAATCTTGCAATCGATTTTACATTCAAACCGATTGAATTTTCAAAATTAATTGATACTAATCGAGGAAGATGTTGTGTGATAAAATCAAATACTTCATCATCCAGATGATAATAATGGAAACTTATTCTTGACAGATGTGGACAACGTATACAGTAACGATCAATAATTTCAGTCACATAACAACAATGCATTGAAATATAACATGATGTCGGTTGAATCATCGTTCTCATCCATTTATCATGATAATCGGAACCCTTATGTGTCAATATTTGCAGATTGGCTGCTGGATATTCATTGTATTCATCAAATTCACAATGAAATGCAATCGATGGTACAAAATAAAGACGAGCAAAATTTGGATTAATAAATACGACGCCTTCTAATGTTGATGCTCGTTCCTTGATGTTTGTACTCCATATTTCTTCCCATTTTTCAAATGAAACGTGATTACATTGATTGTTGTTAGGAAATGACCATTTATTGTATACATTTCTATCCACATTCAACCATGATGATGATGTTGAACTATTAATAGGAATTTTGATCGTTGTGATAGAGTTTTGTCCGATTATATTTGTCGATTTCTCCGCATTCAAATCATCTTTACAATTGACCATCTGCTGTTTATTCGATGAATGTATATAAGTTTTCGATGCTCGAAACATTCGAAATAAATCGTCCATAACCCGAATATAAACGAATTGTCAGCGACAAACAAACGTTCCTTTTTGAATGGTAATAGCATTTTTATATTAATTTCCAACATTATTATTTAATCGAAATTAGATTATTTCAGAAACAATTCCTTCTGTCAAATAATTATAATCAATTAGATTTTCGAATCAATTCTGTTTGTTTTTCACATCAAATATTGCGCTCACAAAAATGTAAATCATCTTTACCAAAAAAATTCATTGCGCATGTATCCTAATTTTTTTTGGAAAATACAGCGGTACTTCGGTTCAAGACAGCTTTGATAAACCGATGACTATCTTGGGAACAAAATGTATTACGTCATGATCTGGGATGTTACTGTATCGAACAATGAAAAACCAATCTAAATAGATTCCCGGGATTTTAACAAGGAAAATATCACCAATTTACCAAAAAGTTTCTGATAAAGATTTTCAATTTTTTAGTGAAAAAATTCTAACCCAAAAATTAGGCCCTAGCCAAAAAAAAAAACCATAGAATTTTTCCATTAACACTAATACATATTCAACATGCATGTGTGCGTCAATTGTCGACACCGTTGGATTAGTTATGTATTATACACGCTCATTCACTCACTCACTCATTTATTTCCACCACATAAACATTTACTTCTCCTATCGTTGCTGTTCCATTTTATATTCATAAAGCAGTGATTCTCAACCTTTTTGTTGTCGCGGCACAATTTTAGAATTTTTGAATATATAACAGTTGCATTTTCAGAATTTCGCGGCACACTAAAGTGCCGCGGCACACTGGTTGAGAATCACTGTCATAAAGTATAGAGAAGTTGAATCCTCATCCTCATAAATAAATGTGTGTATATATACAACTGCGCCCGCTTATATAATTAAGTGCTATATCTTATGATATTTATATGATGAATAGAGAGGGATTCCCATCATTATCAAGCTAAATTACCATTTTCAGTCAACCCTCCCCCCACACACGCAAACAATCAGCTACGACGACAACATTCACAGTTTTCTTTTTATCTATATTTCATGTGCTTCTAGCCGAATTTTTTTTATTTTGTTTCTTTCGATATCACTCTTTCCTTCTTCATTAAATCTGGGTTCTCTATATGTGATGTATGTATGAGTGTTTATCCATGTATTATTGAAATCAATATTGTTTTTTGTATGTATCCATTACAGTTGAAACTGTTAGATTCTAAAACTAAAACTGAATTTATCACATGCTGTTGATGATGGTGATGTTTCTGAGTACCAAACTCACCGTTTGTGTGAGTGATTAAAAAAAGTGAGTGAGAGAGCAAAGGAAAAAGTGTGAAAGATCAAGAACAGAATACGAAATCAATTAGAAAAAATTCATCTCCTTTTCAACTCCTCCTCCATCTTCAATCAACTCATCATCATTATCTTCATTGATTGATATTCATGCGTTGATCTGTTTGTATCCTAACTATAGAAAAAAATATGTTTTTTTCCTTGTGAAATGATGTTTGTGTTTTTGTTGTTGTTGTAAAGGTGAATATTATGAGTGTTAAATTTGTTTATCTGTGCTTATGATAATCCAATTCCAATAGCAAATGAATCGTTTTTTTCACTTCTCAATACGTATATATTCAAACCCTCCCCTTCACCATCGCCACCACCATCCATAAATCAATGTGCGTAAGCGTCTCTAAAGAATTGAATTAATATTCATAATTAATAATATTCACTTGTTTTTCTCATTTTTTTTCTGTTTGCTCCACTCAGATTTTTTTCTCCGCTCGTTTGTTTGTTTCTGAATCAAATCCATATAAGATAATTGTTTTTGTAGCTTCAATTTTCATATGTTCATCAAGGATTAATTGGGAAAATATATAATATGTACAATCATCATTGTTAAAATTGTTTTTTTATTCATTCATTATTTTCGTTATATTTCTTGCTACAATCTGGAATGATTCATCATATGGTATTTTATTATTTTATCAATTATTATGATTATTAATTTTTGTTTTATTTTTCTCTTCCTCATGTTCATCGAACAAAAATAAAACAATTTTTTTGGACAATTTAATTATCAAAGAACAACTATCAATCAAAATGATGATGATTAAAAGTTTGCCTATGACAATGACCGTTATGATACCCACTAAAAATAATGATGCTCAAAAATGTACAAATATATTATCGATGGGAAATTACGCTACCAAAATCCTGAAATTTGATTTTACATTTCGAAAAACAAATTGAATATCGAAATTTTTTGTCATTCAATGATCAATCAATCAATGAGAAAAATGTCTAATGATATTCGATTCTAAAAAATAATAATTTTAATCGTCTAGAAACGATGATCGATTCTTCTTATTTTTTTTTTTAAAGATAAGAACGAAACATAATCCCATATCTTCATAGTATGTAAAGAAATTTTTTATTCGGGAAGAAACGAAGACGCCCATCAACGATAACAGTGAAAAAAATAGTGATCACCGATCATCATCATCATCATTGAGAGAATTTTTTTTTCTGCAATGCATTTGCCCTATTATAACATGTGACTTATATGATGATGATAGTTTTATTTGCCTAATCATCTTTGTGTGTATTTTTTTCTTTCTTTTTTTTGATTGATAATTATACAAGAGATTTCGACAGTTTTTTCATAGTGTCTCTGTGTGTGTATGTGTGTACGCAATAAAACTAATCAAACTAACAATGAAATGACGACGAATAATTTGAATTTTCAACTTATAAATTAAACGAATGAAATAAGAAATCGCACCATATAAATGCGATTTTGACTGATTCTTTTGGATATATCAACAAAAACTGAAAAAAATTGTTATACAGGTTAGTGTACACGAGCATTCACACATGACAAATAAATAATCAAATAAGAATCCAAAATTATTTTGGATAGGAATGGATAGAAGATTAAATCACTATTATGAAACTAATCAATTTGTACACCTTGATATCTTTATTCATTTAGATTTGTTTTTTTTTTTCTGAGACGAGGAGGGAATCGAAACTCGAATGATGTTTGTTTGTTATAGTCAAATTTTACATTCATGCGCTAAACAATAAGAAACAGTTAGTTCCTATAGCTCTGGATCGAATATGATTTTATGATACAACTTAAAGAATATTAATGCATAAAACACACACGCATATATATAACTTGAATTCGTTAACCACCACCGTTGAGCTATATGTTTGGGCAACAGAAAGAATTTTGTTTTGTTTATATATAGAAAAATGAAAAAATTGTTCATACATACGATTTTTATTTTAGCAT
>ERZ500997.417-NODE-417-length-12073-cov-7.492095_pt1 | contig 12073 bp, 9 predicted proteins | sample MGYA00248826_ERZ500997 | MGnify/ENA primary metagenome ERZ500997 (study PRJEB25958, sample SAMN03398524) | human skin metagenome | study: EMG produced TPA metagenomics assembly of the Human Skin Microbiome Metagenome (human skin metagenome) data set.
AATCGGTCAACGTAATCGAAGTCAACAAGATTTATATATTTATCAATTGCAATTCTAATCAATAAAATCTTCACCATTATCAAAATATGTTTCCATATAATCGTTATCTTCTTCCATGGAATCATTATTTAGAATTTCTTCATCATTATCATCATCATCGTCGTCATCGTCATCATCATTTTTATCGATTCTTTCATCGTTAGTTTTCATTTTGTTATCATTATTCAATGGATCACGTTCCATTATATCGCCCACTAATACTGGTTGATCATTATCATCATCATCATCGATGTTATATCGTCGTCGAACAACGGTGGCAGTCTTTTTCTTTTTTTCGGCCAATTTTTTTGCTTTCATTTTTTTCCTTCTTAATCGTTCATCATCATCATCATCATTATCGATAAAATGATCCAAACCTAATAATCGTATCATTATCCGGGAATCATCCAGAAGATTTTTACGTTGTTCAATAATTTGTTGCATAAACGGATTCGAATCATCCATATTTAGAATATCTAAACGTTCTAATTTTAATGAATATGGGTCATCTAAATTTATTGAATCATTCATCATTGATGGCATTGATTGGGTTGCTGCCGCCGCAGCCGCTGATGATGATGCTGATGGATTGGAAAATCGTTCCATTTTTCTACCACCGGAAAACATTTTTTCGATATTTGCTTTTTGCTTGTTTGATGACAAAAAAGATTTTTTTCAAAATTTAAACAAAAAAAAATTCAAACTCAACACGTGAAAATGTTTTCTTTGCAACGTATAAACGAATGATGATGATACAACAAGTTTATACGTTGTTAAAATTTAAAACTCGTTTTTTTTGTTGAGTTTGTAGCGGTACGTTTTTATTTTTGAATCACGCCATCCATGGATATTGATATCTTGCAAGATGATCGATGACGATGATATTGATGTTGATAACAAAATCAACATTCATTTCTTCTTCTTGTTGTCACTAAATATGCATTCAGTCATTTCTCAAGGCTATCGATGGCTACCACCACCATCAACATTTAGAACGAATCATTCGATGAATCAATTTGACCGAATTGCATTCAATTCATTACAGTCAATCAATCATGATGTCTGGTATAATTCGAATGCGAAATTCTTGTTCTCAATCATCATTTCTAAGGTAAATTGTTTTCATTTTTGTGGTTGATCATTTAAAAAAATGTCAAATCAAGGCGACCATTTCATTTCGTTAGGAATCGGATTCAATTTTCTACGGCCAAATTGAATGAAGATCATCATGGTGATAGTCATCGGCCAGCAATATCTACAGTGAAAAATATTCAAAAACTATTGATTGCCAATCGTGGTGAAATTGCTTGTCGTATTATACGTACAGCAAGACGTTTGGGTGTTGAAACAGTTGCCGTTTATAGTGATGCTGATCGTCGATCAATGCATGTTTCGATGGCCGATGAAGCTTATCATATTGGACCATCACCAGCTGCAAATAGTTATTTGGTAAAGGAAAAATTGATAAATATTGCACAACGATCCAATTCGGATGCAATACATCCTGGTTATGGATTTTTATCGGAAAATTTTGAATTTTCTCAACTTTGTTCGGAAAATAATTTGATATTTGTTGGTCCAACAGCTGATTCGATAAAATCGATGGGTATAAAATCATTGTCCAAATCGATTATGATTGATGCAGATGTGCCGGTAATACCCGGGTTTCATAATGATCAACAACAACGTAGTGAAGATTTATTAGAAAATGCCAAACAAATTGGATTTCCGGTTATGATTAAAGCTGTTCGTGGTGGTGGTGGTAAAGGAATGCGTATAGCCAGAAATGAACAAGAATTTCTTCAACAATTAGATTCGGCACGTCGTGAAGCAATGAAATCTTTCGGCGATGATATTGTTTTATTGGAAAGATTTGTACAAAGACCACGTCATGTTGAAGTGCAAATTTTTGGTGATAAACATGGAAATTGTATACATCTTTTTGAACGTGATTGTTCAAGTCAACGTCGTCATCAAAAAGTGATTGAAGAAGCACCCGCACCACATATTACTCGGGAAATTCGCGAAAAACTTGGTGCGGCAGCCGTTAAGGCAGCCAAAGCTGTTGATTATCATGGTGCTGGTACAGTAGAATTTATTTACGATAGCCGTGATGAGCAGTTTTATTTTATGGAAATGAATACAAGATTACAGGTAGAACATCCTGTCACTGAAATGATTACCGGTTTAGATTTAGTTGAATGGCAACTTCGTATAGCCGGTGGTGAACCATTACCAAAAAAGCAAAAAGATTTTATCAATGGTCCAATTGGACATTCATTCGAAGCTAGAATTTATGCCGAAGATCCGGAATCAAATTTTGCACCATGCACAGGTCTGGTTGAATCATTATCACTGCCAAAATCATTTCAACCACATGAAATTCGTATCGAAACTGCTGTTCGGCAAGGTGATGAAGTATCAGTTTATTATGATCCAATGATTGCTAAATTGGTTGTTTGGGCACCAGATCGTCCAACTGCATTGAGAAAATTATGTCAAGCATTACGTGAATATCATTTGGCCGGTATGAAGACTAATATTGATTATCTTTTACGATTAGCCATGCATCCTAAATTTCAATCTGGTGATGTTTATACGGATTTTATTGCCGAACATCAACAAGATCTTTGTCGACCTTTAATACAGGATCAATATCATCGTCGATTAATTCAGTCAGTTGCTGTTATTGGTTTTTTATATGGACAAAAATACAATCAACAACAATTATATCGTCAACGTAATTCTGATTGGACATCACCATTTAATCATATCGAAGGACCATGGATCAATGGTTCAAACGAATCATTTAGTTCTATTCATGAAATTCATTTAAATTCCAAACAAGGACAAAATAATAATGATGATAAAATGAACACAAAACTTTCTATTCAATGTCGTGGTCATCAACGATATCAAATTGATTTTTTAGATGATAATCAGAAAACAAAAACATCGATAAATATTGAAGCTGAATTTTCGAAAAATCAGCTATCGATTATAACAATCGATGGTGATGGTAATGAATGTCGTAAAACATTCGATATATCCTTACATGGTCGACGTTCAATTTCGGTTTATGATCATAATTTTGGTACATTTACATTCGAATTAGAACTACCTGAATTTCTTCAATCAAAATCTGAAAATTCAACAGAATCATCCGATTCATTAATATTTGATGGTGAAAATTTTAAAAGTCCAATGACAGCTGTTGTTGAAAAAGTTCCATTCAAATCGGGTGATAAAATTCGTGATGGTGATATAATTGCAATTCTAACAGCAATGAAAATGGAACATATTGTTCAAGCTAAATTTGATCCGAATGAATCAGAAAGAGAAGTTGAACAAGTTTTTTGTAAATCAGGTGATAGTGTTCAAAAAAATTCAATTATTTTACGGCTAAAACCGTCAACCAAAACAGCCAATAAAAATGAAAAATCAAATTAAAACCAAAAAAAACGTTATATTTTTTGTAATCTTTTTTGTCTTTCTTATTTTTTCGTTTAAAATTAAAAAAAAAGTTTATTTTTTAAAAAAATTAAAAAAAAATAAATCCTTTGTTGGGCCCAGCCGGGATTTGAACCCGGGACCTCACGCAAATTAGTTTCAACTAACGAGTTAAGCAACTAATTTTTAATGCTTAAGAATTTTAAACAATGTTTAAACCCTAAGCGTGAATCATACCCCTAGACCACTAGGCCGAACAATTACAGTGAAAGTACGGAATTTCAATGTTATTCCAATCGAGAATTTTTTTCCATGATTTTTTTTTGAAAAAATACAGGAAATCAACGAATAAAATAATTGTAACTCTTTTTTTCATATTTTTCAAAAATATTTTTTTTATTAATCATTAATGTCTGATGAATTGAACTTGACTGGAAGTCATAGTCTCCAACAGGTTTATATAGTGACAAACAATACATGATTATTCATGTTCAACATAAACTGATCTCCATTTTGTTTGAAGTTAGTTCACCCATTTTTATATGACTAAATGGATTATATCCCAATTTTTGATGTTGACCAATTCATTACCTATGATAATGAATCGGGCTTCTCGTTTGATAAACTCAGATACCATTAAGTATCGTCCACTATATCATTCTAACATGAAAACATGGTGGTTTATCTGTCAGAAGAGAAAGATAAATTGATTTCTTAATTTTGTTTGGAGAGTTAGTTAACCAATTTTTATATGACTAATTGCAATAAATTTTTGATGATACATATGAATTGATTAAGTTCTGGTATTTCTTTTTTCCAAATTGAATTAGTGATGATGACGATGATGAGTGATACGGAAATAAAAAAAATCGAATGAAACATGCTTGAGAGAAAAAAAGTTCGAATTATTTTTCCGACTATTATGATCCTATCGGTATGGTTGATGTGGAAAGAGTGGAAAAGCATAATAAACAACAACATCGCACGTGTGTTTTTTTTTCTGATTGATTTTTTCGTTTGTTTGGTTTGACAATCTGAAGTAAATTTTTTTAAAAAATGGCACGAACTATACCAAATTGTAATCGAAGTTTTCTGATCGAATCATTATTGGAAAACAAGCGATTGGATAATCGAACATTTTATCAATCACGAAATTTACAGGTAAATTTTGGCCGAACATTTGGTTCTTGTTTTGTTCAGCTAGGCAATACTGTTATGTATGCATCAACCGAAGCAACATTAGATGAACCACGTATAACTCGGCCATCAGAAGGCCGTTTTAAAGTTATCATAAACATTGGTGCTGGTGGTAAAGAACGTTGGTTACGTAATATTGAACGATCACAACCAACCGAAGCTATATTAACAACAAGATTGTTGGAAAAAATTATTAATCGTATTAATGTTTTAGATTTGGAATCATTATGTTTAGTGACCGGTCGAACTGTATGGTGTATTTGTACAAAATTAGTTCTGTTAAATTTTGATGGAAATCTTATTGAAGCAGCATCGATTGCAACAATAGCATCATTAATGCATTTTAAACGACCAGATGCGACTGTAACACCTGATGGTGATATTATCGTACATTCATATGAGGAACGTAATCCTCTACCGATAACTTTATTTCATTATCCAATATGTGTTACATTTCAATTTATGGATCGCACACATTTGAAAAAAATTTTGACGGAAAATCAGGAAATTTTACCGGCTGAAAAACATGAACAATTTGTGCGTAAAGCACAACAATTATTGATTTGTGATCCAACCGAAGAGGAAGAAGATTTTCTACGAAATGTTCTGATTGTTTGTGCGAATGTTTTGAAAGAAATTGTTGCCATTCAATCAATTGGTCAATTATCATTACAATCATTTTCGAAACGTTTATTACGTCTATGTACAGAAAAAGCATTCGAACGTGTACGTTTCGTTACGGATTATTTGAAAAGTACATTAGATTCACATAATAACTATTCCGGTGGTCATTCACAACAACAATCATTATTCGAACGTTATGGTTTTTTCGAAGCAATGTTGAATGGTGATCTTTGTATTGCTCGAAACTTTAATCTTAATCCTGTTTACGAAAATAATGATAACAATGATAATAATGATGGTAATAATGATGATAATCAACAACAAAATCGTCAATCTGGTCTAACAATGTTTGAAGAATATGGCATTTATCCTGTTAATGATTATGGTCATGGTGGACGTTCGAAATGGGAAAACCAAACTAATAATCATCAATTAAATGATGATCGACAATCATTTAAATCACAATCACAACAATCAACATCAAAATCAAATCAATTTGAAATTCGTACAACACAATTAACTGATCCATTGTTGAATGATCAAAGTGAACAAGAAAAATCGAAGCAAAATGATGCCAAAATATCATCATCAAATATAAATAAATGGACAATAGTTGATAAAAAACATGCAGCAACTGATTCAAATATCCGTTCAACAATTGAAAAATTTAATGAAAAAACTAAAAAAGAAAAACAAGCAATTTTAGCCGCTGCTAATGTTTCAACCAATAAAAATGAAGATGATAATGATGAAGAAGATAACACCATACAACTTCAATGGGAATTTCAAACGAAAAATTCGAAAAATAACAAAAAACGAAAATAAATCATTTGTTGCTTTGAACATAATCAATAGCATTTCGAAGATATTGAATTGTACGATTTTTTCCCAACAACATTATTGATTCAGCAACAGGTGGACCTTTTGTTAAATTGGTCAGTGAAAGTCGTAAAAGTTTCATATATAAGTTGAATTTCATTGATAATTCATTTTCATTCAATTTTCGAAGTTGTTTTAAAATGATATCTTTGTCATTGAAATCTTCTATTTGTTGTAATAAATTGATTGTTGAATGTAATGTTTGTTGAATTTGTTGTTTCGAATCAAATGATGATGAATCATTTAACCATGTTAATTTTGGTTGTGACCAAAGAAATAGAAAATCTTCTTGAATTAAATCATTAATAGAATATATTCTTTCCAAATTCCATTGTAAAATTTTATCAAAATAATCATTATCAAATTGTAATGATGTTTGAAATTTTTCTTGATTTTTTTGAAGAATTTCAATTAAATCATTTCGTATGCGATTAGGATCATTTTCGATTAAATTCTTCATATATAACCGGTTTAGCTGATGAATTTTTTCCAAATCAATTTTACAATTATTTTGATTAACGGATTTTAAATCAAATGCATCGACTAATTCATCCATTGAATAGATTTTATCACAATTTGCTGTATTAAGTTGACCAAAACCACCACCTAATTGTGTTAGATAATTAATGATAACTTCAGGATAGTAACCTTGATTACGATAAGTAGACAGACGTATATGATCATGACGTTTAGATAATTTTGATCCATCTCGATTAACAATCAATGGTAAATGTGCATATTTTGGCCTAGGCCATCCAAATGCATCATATAACATCAGATGTTTTGGTGTCGATACTAACCATTCCACACCACGAAGTATATGTGTTATTGACATATGATAATCATCCACGACATTAGCAAAATGATATGTTGGTAATCCATCGGATTTCATTAGGATTGGATCACCTTCAATACGGCTAAGATCATATGTAACCGAACCATAGATCAAATCATTGATTGTCATAGGACCTGGTTGAAGTTTTAATCGAACAGTAAATGGTACATTTTCGGATAAATTTTTTTGAATTTCTTCATTGGTCAATGATCGACAACGATTATCATAACGTGGTGTTTCACGGTTTTTCAACGCTTCACGACGTAATAATTCCAATCGTTTTGTTGTACAAAAACATCGATAAACTGAATCACTAGTATTTAATAATTTTTCAATCATTTCATGATATAATTCGGTACGTTTTGATTGAATATAAGGTCCATACGAACCACCTAATTCTTCGGGTCCTTCATCTGGTTGAATATTTGACCAACGTAAGACATCTAGAATACTTTCTAATGAACCAGGAACAATACGCTCACGATCAGTATCTTCAATTCGTAGGATAAATTTCCCTTGATGTTTTCGGGCAAATAAATAATTAAACAATGCAGTACGTAAACCACCAAGATGGACAAAACCAGTAGGACTTGGTGCAAAACGTACACGAACATCGTTGGTCGACGAACATTGTCGATTAAAAACGGTGACCAAATTCGGTGGCCGCCGTAACAACGCGAAAATCTTTGCGCGAAACATTCGTCGACGATAAAACATTCGATTCGAATGTGATCAAAAAAAAGAACAGAAACGAGATTCATTCATAAAAGCTGTAACCAATTGGATTTTTAAAATTTTTGAAATTTTATTAAGATTTTTTTACAAATTTTGAAAAATAAAAAACTTTTTGGTTCAAAAATTATTATGAATAGTTCGAGGATTTTTCTTCTTCTTTTTCTGTGCTGCTTCAATTATAGGTGCAATTTGTTCATCGAATTTTTGTTCCGAAAGTTTTCGTTTCATTTGACGATCTTTTAATTTTTCTTCAATCAGACGATCATGTTGTTGATTAGCGATTAATGCACGACGATTACGACGTAGATTACGATTTACTGTTATCCATCCACCTGATTCCTGTTCAATCGATTGTTGTTGTTCGGCTTCAATTCGTTTCTGTTGTTCATCTGATTGTTCATCCATTTCGGCCACAAATTTTTCAGCCAATTTTACTCGATGATATTGTTCGATCACAGAATTATTATATCGAGATTGCCAAAGTTTAATGCCAGTAAACCAACGTTTATCATCCGGATCAATTTCGTCAGGGACAAACGTATAAACATGATCCGTTCCGGCCATATCTAAAGCATTTGAAAGTGCGCTCAATTTGGCGAAAACCACATGGCAAATTTTATAGTTGAAAATTTCATTTTCTTCAAAAACTGATGAAGAAAAACCTAAGGGAATTGCAGATTTATCTTGCTGGTCGGTTTTCGAATCTAATTTCTGTATTTTTTCCAACATTGATGTTGCTGTTTGAAATGATGGTTTTTCATCGAAAAACACCCGGACAATTTTTCCACATTTTTCAAATAAATAACGAATATGTTGTTCATTAATGAATGGTGGTATATTCAGTATGAATAATGTACAATTTTCGGCTTTACATTCTTGTTGTTGTTGTAAATCATGATCAGAATTTTTTCGTTGTTGAATTAATGAATTTGAAATGAAACTTTTCACATATAAATGCCGTATGATTGATGATTGTTTATCAAATTTTACCTGTAAAACATTGAAACCTTCATTTTTGATAATTTGCATTTTGTTAGATTTTCCGAAAAAAATAAAATTCAAAAAGTCAAAAAACGAAACACGCGTGAATTTTCAACTATTTTCACCAAACACGACCCAGGGAATGACGAAATAGTGGCGAAAAAAATCGAATGATTTTTTTCAACCTGTTTGACAGGTCTTTTAATTGTTTTCATTTTTTGCAACTGGAAAAAAATTGATAATTTTTTTTGGAAAATAAAAATAAAATATAAAACACTTTTCAATTGCTCCAATTCATTCAGGTTAATTGTTGCTCACCGGTGAACAACCGAAACCGTAAAAAACAATGCTAATTATTGTCTGAGCAAAGCAACAAAAAATGTAATCGTCATTCGGTTTTTCCTACTGTCGTTGATTGATCACGTATATTTCGAAGATCAAACATCAATCAATGCAGCAAAACAAAATGTCGAAAGCAACTATAAAACAAAAAATTACACCTACATCGGGTACCGGTGGTTCGGGTTCGGGTGGTTTATCATCATCAGCATCACTAACAAATTTTAAAAGTTCCCAAAATTATCTTTGGAACACGAATGCCGTATTGGGTAAAGGTGCAACCGGTGCTGTTTATTTTGGTCATAATAAACATAACGGTGAAACAGTTGCTGTAAAATGTTTTAATCATTTGAGTCATATGCGTCCATATGAAGTACAAAAACGTGAATTTGAAGTTTTAAAAAAAGTGAATCATGAAAATATTGTTAAATTATTGGCTATTGAAGAAGAAAATGATACAAAACAAAAAGTTTTAGTCATGGAATTATGCACTGGTGGCTCACTATTCAATATTCTGGATGATCCAATGAATAGCAATGGTTTGGATGAAAAAGAATTTCTTCAAGTTTTAAAACATTTAGCAGCTGGTATGAAACATTTACGTGATATGAATATTATACATCGTGATCTAAAACCGGGTAATATCATGAAATTTGTTTCGGAAGATGGTACTTCGATTTATAAATTGACGGATTTTGGTGCCGCTAGAGAATTGGATGATGATCAACAATTCATGTCTTTATATGGAACCGAAGAATATTTGGTAAGTTTCCAATGTTTGTTATTTTTCCAACGGTTTTCTCAATCCGTTTTTCCAATCAATTTAGCATCCGGATATGTATGAAAGAGCTGTACTTCGGAAACCCGTTGGCAAATCATTCAAAGCTAATGTTGATCTTTGGAGTATTGGTGTTACGTTATATCATATTGCAACCGGTAGTCTACCATTTCGTCCCTATGGCGGTAGAAAAAATAAAGAAACAATGTATCGTATAACGACGGAAAAAGCATCGGGAATCATTTCAGGTACACAATCATCAGAAAATGGTGAAATAAAATGGAGTAGAAATCTTCCGGATTCATGTTTGCTAAGTCAATCAGTTCAGCCATTAGTTACAGAATTATTAGCCGGTTTATTAGAATGTGATGCATATCGCATGTGGTCATTTGAAAAATTTTTCACCAGTGTTACAAAAATTCTGGAACATAAAATAATTTACATTTATTATGTTGGATCATTATCATTACATTCTATTTATTGCCATCCTAGCGAATCAGTTTTGGAACTCAAATCACGTTTTGATTCCCTCTATAAACTGTCGCCAAATGATCAAATATTAGTTTGGCCAAACGATAATCTCAATCATCATCATCATTTGATTGATTCAAAAAATGATCAACAATTTTTGCAAATTAATCAACAAATGTCGACCATAATTGATGAAATTGAAAATGTTTCAAATCAATCAGCTAAATCGAAATTAATTCCATTATTGCAATCAAATCAACGACGATCATCCGCATCATCCACTATATCGACAATAATTGCCATTTTATCCGATAATTTTCCCATCTCGGATATTCATACAACTGAACATTCCCCACTATTTCTACTTAATGGCCAGATGAATTCAAAGATACGTTGCACGACTGGTCCAATTCCTGCAAGTAAATTTCCCGATATTATTGATACAAATGTTAATACGGATTTGGATGCACAATTAGCAAAGCTTTGTTCATCATTAGCATATTCATCATTACGACAAATAGACAAATTTATTCATAATTATAAATTAGCCTGCCAAATACCATGTCATATGTTACGTTTAATTGATCGTAATATCAAAATATTGGATGAAAAATACAGTTGTTTTAATTTTCATCTAAACTTATTGGAAGAACGTTTAAATAATCTTCAAAAATATAATAATCATCTATCCAGATTGATAAAATTATTAATCGATTCCATTATTAAACCAAATTCAGTAATAACATTATATAATTTTAATGAGATCGATACCATTAGACAACGATTGGATCAAATTCAACAAAATTTCAAAAGTCTTTCATCATCATCGATAATGGATGAAAAATTCGAACAATTACGTGATCTATGGCCAACATCAAAGGAATTGGAAAATATTCGTCATCTATTATTGATACAATCAAAAGCGAAAATTTTTACAGCAAAAATTCGCGAATGTTGGCTAATGCTGCATAAAGATAAGCAAATAAAATCGCTAAATCATCATGAAGAACAATTACATCAGCTAGAAAAATTAAAATTGGATAGTTATTGTAAAAAATTGAATAATCTTCTGGCTAATGAAATTAATCCATGCGGAAATATTGCCGATAAATTAGAAGAATGGTATCAAGGTGCGCAAGTTGCATATGTTAAACCACAATTAATTATCACTGAACTTTATGGATTTTTGCAATCAATCACTGAAATCGAATCAAATATTTCTCATGCATATGATGATTATAATAAACTGTGGAATCAACTTTTCAAAGAGGTTAAAATTTTCGAAACAGAATGGTCAGCAGCTGCATTAGGCGGTTCATTAGAATCATCATCGACAACGACAACCAATCAAATTTTACCATCATCATCATCATCCAATCTAAATCATCTTCATCATCACAATAATACATTTGAAGCATCGGCCATTTTCAAAGAGTATGTTTTTTGATTGACTTTTTGACTGATGGATTTAATTTTTTTTCTTCTTTGCCACAGATTAAATAGCCTGCATGAAGATTCACAAAAACTAAAAGAAGCATATAAGGATTTTGTTATGATATTTTCCGAGTAAATTTGCATTTTTTTTCTATTTTTTTAATTTTGAATTTTACTAATTTTTTTTTTCAATTTTCCAAATCAGTGTTCAATCGATCAACAATTGATGGCGCTACCGGTTTCATAGAATTTTTCTCGGATCTCTTGTAGAATAGGAACCCCAATGCTGTTTTGGGTTCTTATTCTACAAG
>ERZ500997.418-NODE-418-length-12061-cov-4.521323_pt1 | contig 12061 bp, 10 predicted proteins | sample MGYA00248826_ERZ500997 | MGnify/ENA primary metagenome ERZ500997 (study PRJEB25958, sample SAMN03398524) | human skin metagenome | study: EMG produced TPA metagenomics assembly of the Human Skin Microbiome Metagenome (human skin metagenome) data set.
TTTGTTTTGTTAATGATAATAATCATGTCTATTTGGATACCTAGTTGGCTTTTTTATTCGAATAAATTAAAACAAAACAAAACAAAACAAAGCAAACAATTAGCAATTAGCTTTAGTGGTTTGAAACATTTGACATTAATAATGAGAAAAAAAAATACATTATCATCATCATTATCGATAGGATTGATTGATTGATCTTTCTATCTTTGTTTCGATCCATTAAATCAAATTAAAATGAAAAGTATGCTATGTTATGACAATGGCATTTGTTCTGTTTTTTTGTTTGGTTTGTTAAACGGTATTATCATTCAAACATAAATTTATTTTGATCTTTCAAAAAAACGACAAAAATCTATCACAACAACAACAACAAACACATATGATAACAGGCATCATCATTTTTTGTTGTTGTTGTTGTTGTCAATCAAATAATAACAACAACAACAACAAAATGATCGATCGATCGATTTGTTCATAGAATGATACAGAATTTCTATTCGATAATGATGATGATCACACTGTTTAACAACAACAACATCAACAACAAAAATCGAAAAAGTTCATCATCATCATCACGAGGATGATTGGTGTAAATGACAAGTTTTGTTTTGTTTGTTCAAGATTCAATTGTTCTGCTTCTGTGATTCTATTGAAAATAAATGTCCTCATTGATCTTTTGCACTTCAAATCGATTGTTTCGACTATCATCATCGTCAGTTAGTTATTGAATGATAATAATTTTGCTTCAGAAAAAGTTTTTTCAAAACGAAATGAATCAAAATGATTTTAATCAATTTGATCAACACTTAGATTCTTCATCAAATGATCAACAACAAATTGAAATAAATTTAAATTATAATTTTGTTTCCTATGAAGATTCAAATGATCAAAGTAAATCCAAAGTGTTGTTGGTGGAACAAGATCAAGATCAGGATGATGATGTGATTACATTTCGCTATGAACATTATCGTAGTCAAACATTTGCCAGTTTAGTTCGTTGTAATTCGAATGATTCTGTAGAATATTCTTCACAATCACAATCATCATCAATTTATTCTGAATCAGATGATGATCATCATCGAAAATTTCCTCGGCAAATATTTGAAGAAGATTTTATTGCAGATAAATTGCCATCAACAACATTTGTGAGCAATGATAAACATGAAACGCAACAATCATCCGCAAAATCGGGAAAATTAAGACAATTTTCTAAATGTCTAAGTTCAACCACAAATGATTTACAATCATTATTTAGAAAATTTTCCTGTTTAAAACGTATATCATCACTTGTTGATTTAAATTCAAAAAAAACTGCTGAAACATTACTGAAAAAGAAACAACCACAACCGAAACGTCTTACCTATCAGAATGGAAAAACATTAAACAAATCGGATATAATACATTGTCAGCAATTTGTTCCGGAAGAATCAGAAATAAATTCCATCATCGAACAACAACAATCGTTCCGGGAAAATTTCCCTCATCAACAATCATCATCATCAACATTCAATGTTCCTAAATTACATATCGAGGTACATATGGAATCTCTTCAAACAACAACAAAAAAAAAATTCAAAATTAGTTTAATTAGATTCATTCATCTCATTCAATTTGACATTATGCATATACCAAAAAAATGTCATCGTCATCATCATCGAGCATGATTATTGTCCTAATTAGTCAAATTTTTGTTTGTTCGAGTTCGCATAGCTTGTTGGTGACTGAAAATGAATGATAATGATTATGGAACAGCCAAAAATCTAGAATCTAGGCTAGAGATTAGATCAAAACACACACAAAAAAAACATTAATTCTTGCTTCCGCCTGCTTTTCCCTTATTTGTTTCCCTTATTTATCTTTATCTGTAGAACATTTTGATTAGTTTTTTTTTTGTTTTGTTTCATTGATTTTCATTTTTTCTCTTCAATTAATTAACCCAAATCATAGGAGATTACCGATGGTGACAGCACTCAAATCGAACAACTCAACGATCCAGTGAATACAATAATTGAACAAAATATTTCGAAAATCAATTTTAATAGTCAACAAACTACAACAACAAATCCCGATAATAATCCTGTGGATCAGCCAAATCTGATCATATATTCTGAATCAGAATTATCCAACGATTCAAATATCAATACTCAAATTGTACAATCAATTTCATTATCAAATTTATATCCAATTCCGGATCAATCTTCTGGTAATCCTTTTTTCTTTTTGTTTACCAAATGCTAATTCTTATTCACCATTGATAGATTTTCATTCTGAATCTGATTATTCAACTGAAAACGTTAATAATAGCGAAAAATTAACAGAAAAAATGATTGCAAATCAACAGAATTTTGAATCAACACAAAATCCAACACAAACAAATCAACCATCATATGTAAATATTAGTCGTGTAAATCATGGTTATGTACCATATAATCGTTATACATCGGAATATCGTCGTGATGATTCCCTACTACGTAGTCCAATTGATGATCGTTTTACAAGTCTTCCCGCAGAATCATCGAATAAAGGATTTCTACAAAAAAAAGTTGAAAGTCTTTATGGTGAAACATTTGCCGAAGATTGGAATAAAAATCGTGTAAAAAAAGGTCAATCAATTGAAAAAAGTATTCAATCGAATCCTATTGATCAATCACCGGCTAATCAAATTAAAACAACATTGGCAAGTAGTAAATTATTTCAGAAAATAAATTCCGTCGATCATACAGGTAAAATAGTTTTGTTTTGAATTGAAAGTTTGGCTTTTTTCAAATTTTATTTCTATATAGATTCATCCGAAGATACAACAAATAAATCATACGATAAAGATTGGTGGCTAAGAGAACATCAACCGCAATCGAATCGAAATCCAATTGATGATGGCCAAAATGATGGTCGTATATTTTTGGAAAAAATTCAGGAACAAAAATCAGGAATACAGAATAAAATACAACAAGGTGAGAAATGGCTAATCACGAATCCCAAAGACATTCCTGAAGAATGTATAGGAAAAATTCGTGTAGCCATTGGAAAGGCAAATCTTTTATTGGATAAAAAATTTCAACAATTTCAAAAACTTTGTGAAGATAGTATTGTAAGTGATACTTTTCTATTCTATTTTTACTAATAATTTCTTTGTAATTTTAATTACATTTCATTTTTAGAATCAAACGGATGGCCAACCATTCAGAATTAAAAATGATGATCTACAAGGATTTTGGGATATGGTCATGATACAAGTTGTAGATGTAAATCAAACATTTGATCAATTGATTCAATTGAAACAAAATCAATGGAAATTATCAACAAAAACAGAAGAATCGTCTTCGGATCAATTAGATTCCAATCATAAAACTGTAAATTTTTCACAAAAAAAAAAATAAGAGTTGGCTAAGGATAAAAAAAAATTTCTTACCAAATAATGTCATAATCATTTTTCTTCTTTTGTTTGTTTTTTTTTCTTTGGGTTTCTTTTGATATTTGATCTTTAATCTCGACTTCGCAATTTCATTAACACATTGTTTTCCATTCTTTTTCTATTCTTTTTTCAGCAGATGAGTCCTAAATCGAGAATTTTCCCGCGACAAACATCAAGCAACATACATGAAATAACCACATCATCACCAAGAAAATACGATACTAACAATAATAAAACATCAACAACTATCGAAAATATAAATAGTCCACGTAATGAAGAACGACAACGTCGATTGATGGAAATTAAACGACGTGCTAAAATGATTATGAAACAAGACGATGAATCAGATGATATTCAAATATTTGCTCCATCCAAATAACATTAATTGATTACAAACACAAAGACACATAAATTAACCACACATAAATGATGGTATAGAATCGTTTATTCTTTCAAAATTAATATTTTTTTTGTAGATTTCAATTACACATAACATTTTAATTTGCTACGGTGCTAAACAAATTATTTTCGCGCCTTATATTACATAGATCTTTTTTCTAACCAAATTAAAAAAAAATAAACTTTGATGAATCAATGTTGATTATTGTTTTGAATGTTTTTTGGACATATAATGATCATAAAATGATTCAGTCTTGAAATTATGATAATTCGCATTTTGGCGACATCAGATTGCGGTAAAATTATTCAAAAAAAAAATAGTTTAAATTCTGAACAATAGATGACAGGGAAATCGTATACAATTTAATTTTAATATTGAAACCTGTGCTGCCATCTTCTCTTCAACGAAAATTTCGTTTGAATTTCATGGATTTTGTATGAATAAATTCCAATTGAAACCCGTGCTGCCATCTTTTTTTCAAAGAAAATTTTAAAAATATCATCCAAAAAAAATTCTGGATAAATTCCTTTTGAAACTTTAATGAATATTTTCTCTAATCAAAGAATAAATGATCACACAAAAGCATATTTTAAAAAAATAATTTATTTTTTTATTGAAAAACATCAGTTAAATTTCATTATATGATGATGAATGGTTGCCAAATAATCTTTAAATTCGCCCGGTGATTTCATTGAATCATTTGTCCTTGTTGATTGAAAAAAATAACGATTCGGTTCGGGTGATCCATCGAAAAACGTCAATCCACCATCCAAATGTCCAAAATGATTATCTAAAATTCTAAGGAAACTGGGAAAAAAACGGTAGAATAATTTTTCTAAATAACAATTTTTAATGAATTTCTTGAATCAAATCCGTCTTATTTATTTTTTTCGTAATTAAGAAGAAAAAAAAACAATGGATGATGGTCCATTGACAAGAAACCTGTAGAAACGAGCTTCTGACACTTTAAATGTCTACAAAAGCCCGGATTCTACAGGGTAGCTCGAGAATGGAAAATTCAAATAGACAGATAGTTGTTGTTGTTGATGAAATTTTCAATCTGGAACAACGAATAAAATTCTGGAACTGTTAATATCAAAAAAAGAAAAACAAAACAAAATTCATTTGTCAATTGAAATCAATTTTAAATACATACAAACCATCGTTGAATTATTTTTTATTTTCACATACTAAACATCGGCACTATTGAATTATCCTAAATCAATGATAGAATGATGATGATCGTGATCATGGCCAGAGGCCAGCTCTACATTGAATGAATGAATGATAATGAAAATCATCATTCATCTTACAATAACAACAACAATCTTCTCACATTTCTCTCACATCGTTTTTTTTTCATTTGGTAGATTCTCTCTCACTTTTTATATATACAACAAAAAAAAATTTCTGTCCATCAAACAGAAACCAACCATACACCTATTATTATTTTTCTGTAAATTTTTCTCATTCGAGAAGTACAACAAAAAAGCAATGCAAAATAAGAAATGTACATCTTCTAAATGAAATTGAGAACTATCATTATTAGTTGTTGTGCAAAAGAAAAAAAAAACATTCGAAATATGATGATGATAAACGTGTGTGTGTCCATTGAATATATATTTTTTTTCTGACCATAATCTCTTTTCGAAAAACAACAACCAAGAAAAACTTCAAGCTTTGATCATCATCATTCTCTCTATCTGTATTCTAATATTTTGCACCGAGACAAACACTACACACGAATTTTCTTATCGTAATACAATGACATTAATATTTGAGAAAAATAGAGAAAGATATGTTTGAGTACACACCTTATTCACATCATTTCTTTAGTTACCATCATCATCATTACCATCATTACCATTACCATTATCATCATTATTATTATCGTTATATCCTATACTTTGCAATGAGAAATGGTTGAATGATTATAGACCTACCATTTGGAAACAAAAAATCAAGTTTCTGTCTTTTTCTGTTTTTTGTTTATCCATCCTCTCTCTATATCTTACCACAACTACAGCATGTAATAAGAAAGAATCATTGTAAAAAGAGGGAACCAAACATTGGACGTAAATGACTTTTTTTTTATCATTAATATAAACGCAATTAAGAAATGAAATGATGAAAATCAAAATCCAAATGTTTTTTCACAAAGACATCAAAAAGAAAATGATGATGATAATGATGATTATCATCAAGCAAAGGAAAAGAGTAAGAGAGAGAGAAATAGAAAGACATAATCATCTAATGTGTCGATCATGATGATGGGTAATAATGATTGTTTGACGACATTCAATCATTTTTCTTTTCGTTTTTTTCCCTGAAAAAAAAAAGAATTTAATGTTTGAATTGAAATGAAATGAAAAAAGAAAATTTTTCCTTAACGAATTGATGATGATGATGATATTTGTCGTTTTTCTTCTTTGCTTGAATTCGATGATGATGATGATGAAAATAATGGATTGATGGAATATAGAGGAAAAACGATGAATATTTTGGCTGTTGTTCAATCGATTTGCCCAAAACACACAAGAATAGCACAAGAATTTTTTTAAAAATTTCTTTTCCATAAAGCCCGATCGAAATTCAGAAATTCCTTAGTCTCCATGGACCATTCTCTATATCGGCGTCAGTGTATGTGTGTGAGTGTGTTTGATGAAATTTTCGGGGAAAAATTCCATGGAAAAAAATGATGAAAGAAAACTCAATACACACACACACCGAACAATGACAAACAACAACAAAAACTATAAAAAACAAACAAACAAACAAACAAAAGTTTCCGGCAAATTTACCCAGAATATTCGTTTACTAAAACAAAACGAAAAAACGAAATGGAAACAATTGATGCGAATAAATTACAAGAAACGACAAAGAAAAAACAATATTTTCAAAGATGTTTTAGCATGGATGGATGGATGGATGAAAAACTAAAAAACTAAAAAACACACCGCACACACACACGAAAATTTCAACAAAAAAACATTTCAAATTCTAATCACTATTTGAAATGAAAAGAATGTTTTAAAAATTGAAAGTTTTATTTTGCAGTTAGAGAAAATGAATATCGACCGACCGAACGACCAAAGTTGGATGTGGATGAATGATCCTGAAATGATTCTCGGCTGCCAAATATATAAAAAAAAGGCCCATCCAGACACAGAATCTCGATTCTGGAACACCACACACACACACCGAACAACAACTGTGTATCGTAATGTAAAATGAATGAATGAATCATCTATTCATCTTACACATCAACTACTTCCACAGAATTGCCAAAAACGAATTTCCGAATGAAGAATCATGGAATTTCGGAATAGCAACGAAAAAAACCGTTGCTATTTTTTTTCTGTTGTTGTCTGTCTGGCAAAAACTACTACTCGTACATAGAATAGTAAGGGTAACAACAACAAGAATCCCACACATACCACCGAACTAAACTGACTATCGGTCGATCGGTTTTTCATTTTTTTTTCATTCATTCATTTTAAGCAAAAAAAAAAGAAACCGTTGATCCATAAGGATCAATGTGGATCAGGCAAAACAAACAGTGTAAAAAATTCATCCATTTAACCCACCACCACCACAACCATCATCATAATTTAGCGAAATGAAAATGATTCACCAGAATGGTGAATCACGCAAACACGCATCCATATATATTTCCATTCATAAACATTGTGAATTTTGTTTGAAAAAAAAAGATTTCGAGAAAAAATAAATAAAGAAAGAATCTGCTTAAGAAGAATTGGCAATGAAAAAAATAGCTATTGGAACCATAGGCTAGGGCGCCATCAATTCTTTATCGAAACCGACGACGACGAAAAAAAATGGAGCAATCAGACACCACTACTACAGAATTCTAAAATATCAGAATATCATCCAAAAGAATCAGAAGAATCAGAATCAGGCATTCATCTCAATCCAAATATGCCAAGTTGATTTTTCGATTCTATCCATTCGATTCCATTCATTTTTTGACTTTTTTCCAGAATAAGGAATGCTAGTCAAAAATACAAAACAACAACAACAACAACAATGTGTGTGTGTGTCTCTGACTTTCCGGCTTCCGATTGTTTTTCGGGTTTTTCTTTCAAACATTTTAAGTTAAAGAGAGAGTGGGGGAGCAAAAGAAGAAAATGTTTGAATCTTTGGGGGCCATAGAGAGAAAGAAAAATAATCACAAATCAAACTAAAGCTAAAATGAAATTGCTACTTGTAAAAAGTTTGCTGTTTCTTCCATTTCAGCATTGATTTCCAAAGTCATACGAAATGAAATAAAATGACTAGAACATTTTGAACATTGGGCGTGTGTGTGTAGAGAAACATTGTATATAAAAATCACCAAGTAGAAACAACAGAATCATTAAAAGGCAGGAAATAAAAAGTAACAGAAACAAAATGGTATAATTTAAACGAATTGATCATGATGATGATCATGATGATGATAACTAAACGTGATTTCTTTTCTTTTTTTTCATGTTCAAAACAACTATGATGATGATTATGATGATAGGATTGTGAACAAAACGATGGCGATCACAACGATAATTCTGTACTTAATGATATATGGTTATCATTCATTTCATTTCGTCATTTCATTTCAAAGTCAGAATTAGAAAAAAAAGATGAAAACCGGTCATGGAAATGAGAATTGGGAAAAATAAGAGAGGAAAAGAATCCATTTCGAATGAATGAATGGAATAAAATACAACAACAACAAAAACCATTAATGGTAACGAACAACAACAACAACGAAAATGACAAAGCCATATCATCATTTTGTTGTTGTTGTTGTTGTTGTTCACCATACGCCTTTAACAACTAGAAAAAAAGTTATTTCAATAACGACAATAATAATGATAATGATGACTGCCAAACTGGTATGTACAGAAAATATTATTCGTTTATAAATAGTCAAAAAAACAACCAAAACTATATATATTGGTTTGGTTGTCGCTATTGCATAATGGATCATTATCATCATCATCATCATTTGAAATTCTTAACGACTTTCCTAGGAAAACAACAACAACAACGAAGAAAACGACAATAGCGATTCACAATATGAAATGTGTGAATGACAAAAACAGCAAGGAAGAAGGAAAAAAAACAAACTACTATTTACAACTAACATCCTACGACTACCGAAACTTATTATTATTATTATTATTATTGTTTGAACATCATCAAGCATTGAAGAATCATTTTTTTTTTGCTTCGTTGTTGTTGTTGCTAACATTTCCATAAGAATATTCTGAAAATGAATGAATGAATGCAAGAGAAAAACTGAAACTTTACGTACGTTATGATATTTTTCGTTTGTTCGTTTTGGTCACAATGTTGATGATGCGGATGTTGAAACATCTTATTTTGCCTCCATTTTGCACTTTCCAAATGTTATTGTTGTTGAAATATGCCATAGCCAGTCAGTTCTCCCCCCTTTCCGAAACAAACTTTAAGATTATGGTAATATATTCTGGTCTTTTTCTTCTGGTTTATTCTGCTTTTGTTTTGTACCAAACGATGAATATAGAGTGGATGCCAACAACAACAACAACAACAACAACAATAATAACAAGAAATTACATTTACGGATGAACTCATTTCAATTTCCTTTTTTCGTTTTTCCGAAAACTATTTCTTGATGGAAACATTTTCGTTGTTTGGTTGTTTGGTTGTTTGGCACTTTCAGTTTCACTCAGTTAAGTTTACCCATTATCATCATTGAAAATGATAATTCAAAGTTTTTTGTTGTTGTTGTTGTTGTTGCTGTCGAAATAGTTGATGGAAAAATATTTATCGGATATTTTCATCTGAAAATTTTTCTAAAGTTGTGTTCGATTGATTGTCATCATTGAATTGAATTGAAAAAAATTCGTTTAAAAACATTGTTGAGAAAGAAACTTTACGGGAAATGAAAAGTGAATTTCTCAGAAAATTTCTTCCGATTAAAGAAAAAAATATTTAAACAAATTAAATGAGAAAAAAAGCAACAACATTACAATGTCGATTGCGGAAAATTTTTTCGGGAAAACAATTCCCGGCAAGTTTCTTTTCATAAAATTTCTCCCCTCCCAGAAAAATAATAACAATAACTTCTCTCTCACTCTCACGCAAGAAAAATCCAATTTTAAAAGTTCATAAAGAAGAAAAAATTTCTTTCTTTAACACAAACTCACTCCAAAGGAAACCAAAAACAAAAAACCAGAACCAGCTTCGAGAACCGAAAAAAACTAATAATAAAAAATTAATTGAAATACAAAATGAAAAGAATAATGAAAACAGGAAAAAAAAGCCAAATGAAAAATGATTTCAAATTTCGTCATTTTTCATTCTTACTTTCGTTTGTTCGTTTTGGTTTTTTCATTTTGCTATTTTTTTCGAATCCAACAAAATTTTGCTACAAATTTTGATAATTCTTTCCAAAGATTAGGACCCGAAACGATAAATTCATTTGCTCCCTCTGCAAAACGAAACAAAATAATCCTTGATTAGAATCAAACAGAGATTATATTTTCTTCTTTCTGTGTGTGTGAGGGGTAGGATAATCAATTTGTTTGGTTTTTTCTTCGTTCTCGATGTTTGACCTGATAGAATTGGAAAGAAGGAAATGAAAAGGAAAGCGACCGAGAAGTTGAAATGGAAATGTCTTTGGTTTGTGTAATGAAAGATTTGAAAATAAATGATTTAGATTAACAAACGTAAATGAAATTTTTAAAGATTAAATTCAAAAATCAAAAAATTTTAACGAAAGAATATGTGATGGGAGAGAAAGAAAGAAAAGAATTCCGTAAGTCAAATTAAAGAATCACAGAATTTTTCTTTTTTCTTTTCTGCTTTTGATGATAAGAATATTCATCAACTTAGTTTTATTCAAACATTTTCTTCGCTTATTCTCGGTTACTTTTACGGAAACTTTCTTTTTCCCAATTTCTTCCCTATCAATATTCACAAACATTATCGGAATTTTTCGGTTTTTTCGTTTTTTTTTGTTTTTTCATATTACCCGAAACAAAGATAACCGAAAAGGAAATGAAATGAGGAAATAAAGATAAACGAATAAGGAGGAACGAAAAATTCTTCAGGCTTTCATCAAGAAAATCATCGTACGACGATCGTCGATGTTAATTATGTAAAGAAGATAAAAATTTCTGTTACATTGCTGGAATTTTTTCGGAAAATTTTTTTCCCGGAAAGTTTTTTTTTGTTGTTGATAAATTATTAATAACGATAAGCGTTTGGGAATATATTATAAAATCGGAAGAAAATCGGTTGCGAAAAAAAAAAAAAAATATTTTCCAGAAATTTTCCAGAAAACTTTTTTTCCTGGTAAGAAGATTATCAATTTTTGATTTTCTGGCTAATTCTGAAAAATGATGATGATGACGGCAAAATCAGAAATCTTTTCTGGAATTGAAACAGAGAAACTTTTCTTAACAAATCACATCCAGACAAGAAAGAATTTTTCTTAATTCGTTTTTCGCAAAAGTCTGTTTATGAAAAATAACCGAAAAAAAGCGTTGGTTTTTCGGAAATTAATCCTGAGAAACGGAGAAATTTTTGGGGAATCGTAAAATTTTTCTGAAAAATTTCTCCTTCATCACACATTATAAATGATCAGTTTAAAAAAAAAAGAAATGTCAGAAAACCTTCAACCGAAAAAAATTTTTGTGGTTGACATTTTTTTAACCCCAATTTCATCATCATCACTGGAAATCACTGGGCAAAAAAAATGATCAATTTTCGTTTTTGGGTGCAAACATTCAGTGCAAAATCATCATCATCATCATCAACCCAACCGAACCTGAAACCAATAAAAAAATCAAACCAAAGAACGCCATCATCATCATCATCATCATGTGAAAACAAAATTAATTTTGATCAGAGCAAAAAAAAAATGAAAATAATGTCATCATAATTAAATACAAAGTTTCAAACGTTGAAGAAACTCTGAACTGTTTCGGAATATCATATTCTATGCAGAATATTCTTTTCATGAATCTAGGCACACACAGAGAGAGAGAGAGAGAGAGAGAGAGAGAGAGAGAGAGTGAGACAGTAGACAAAATAATTGCTTGAAATTGCATACCAAACACACACACACACTGACACACAATTGCATCAAACGTGCAACAACAACAAAAAAAACGAAATAACGAAAACGAAACTTAATAATAATGATGATAGTTATTAATATCAGATTTTTTTTTTTTTTTTTGAATATAACATATTCTGCA
>ERZ500997.419-NODE-419-length-12046-cov-6.671337_pt1 | contig 12046 bp, 8 predicted proteins | sample MGYA00248826_ERZ500997 | MGnify/ENA primary metagenome ERZ500997 (study PRJEB25958, sample SAMN03398524) | human skin metagenome | study: EMG produced TPA metagenomics assembly of the Human Skin Microbiome Metagenome (human skin metagenome) data set.
TTTTATTTTTATTTTAATGGATTTTTAGCTCACTTTTTCATTCCTCAAACATTTATTAATTCTCATTACTCTCTCATGAGAGAGAGAGAAAGAATCGTTCCATTCGCATATATTCTCGTGAGTGATGATTTAAGCTTTCATTTTCACCCAACAACAACAACAACAACATGATGATGATTAAAAATTGGAAAGAAAAACAATTAGAAAAAAGAACCAGTTATCAGTTATATAGAATGTCAAGTGATTAAAATCAGTTGAATAATTTCTTTCAATTTCAATCTTTTCATGGTCCTTATCAAATATAAATATAGGATTCATTTGTACCAACTAACTAACCTTTACGATATATATCAAGTTAGGAAAAAATACTGATCTTTTTTTTCAATGAAAATCATTTTAATTAAAGTGATTCTAATTAAATATTCTAACATATCTATACATTTTAATGAATGAATGATGACAAGATGAAATGCATAAACATATACGAAATGGTTACATTAGATTTAGGAAACTGTCATATTATCCATGATATTGAATAATTTCATGTGACAAACTCATATCACTTTTTTTCTGAGATAATCCATTATATTAATTATATATTATCATCGGTCATAGGCATCTTTTCTATGCAATCAATTTGATCCTGGATTTTCTTTCAATTTTTTTTTTTTTTGCCTTTTTTCCATTCATTAATTATTTTCATTATTATTATAATCATCATGATTGTTTGAATGTTTTTAAAGTTATACATTTTCATATAAGCTTTGGATTTTATTTCCACGAATATCGCTCAATAAGTATTAAAGAAAGAAATATAAAACTTATCAAATGCAACCCTTTTTTCCTATATTCTTATATACAACCAATATTGTAAATAAATCTATCGACGATAAATTAGAAAAATTCCACTTTAATTTTATTCTCTCTTTTTTTTGTCTCATTTATTGAGATTAGTAAGATTTAAACATCATAATAGTAACTGAAAAGGGGGTTGATATAACTGATTAATGTTGACGAATTTGCAAAAAAAAACTTGAAACACTAATTTGATGTATTTAAACCGATTCTAGCTTGACTAATTTCACTATCTTAGTATCATCATCATCATCATTATATTGAATCGTATTAAATTAGACAGACCAATTTACAGTTGTCTTCGTTTTAATTTTGTGTTTTTTTTTGCTTCTATTTTCTTGTTGTTGATTGCTCGTTAAAATACAGATTCTGTTGAATCGTAAGTTTTCTTGTGAGTTTTTTATTTGTGTGTGTTTGATGTTTAGCTTTCAGTCATTCCATGCAAACAAATCGATTTCATTTGTGGAATTGTTAGTTGGTTAAGAAAGTAGAAATTTTTCGAAATTTTTCCCAATGGAAAAAACAGGTTAATCATCATTGTCATTCGCATTGTTAGTTTGGAGTAAATTTTTTTGTTTTGATTCATTAATTGATTATTTATTTATTTATGTTTTTTTCATTTTTTCAAACAGTTCCTTTAATGTCGAAAACAATGAAATCACATATAACACCAAACGGAAAGAATTTATGCGATAAATGTGGTGGTTCATATGCTACATTGGCAGCATTAATTAGTCATAAAAAATCGTGCAAAAGTAAGAAAAAATTATCCACCACATCGACAACGAATACGACATCGAGAACGATTTCAGATCATCATGGATCATCATCCTCATCATCAGTATCTCGTAATCATATCAGCAACAACAACAATAATACCGGTGATGATAAATTACTATCGAACGACAGTGGTGTACATGATTCGGATCCTACATCATTCTTTCAACATCATCATTCACATTCGCATCCACATTTACTTTCTCATCATACATATCCCTTACTTCAACATCAACATCAATCATTGTCGGATGAACATCAACAGAATCTTAATAAACTAATGGCATTTGAAAGTTTGGCTGCCGCCGCTGCTGCTGTCGCCATGGAAAACTCATCCACTGTTAATCAACAACAAGCCACAAGTCCATTGAGCGCATTATCAGGACATTGGCCGACAACTAATGAAATGATGATGAATTCACCGATTTCACAAGCAACAACAACGACAGCACCATCGTTCTCTGCTGCAACTTCAGATATGAATGCTTTTATAGAATCATTAACACCGTTATTTACCGGCGGATCAATTCCATCATCATCATCACAACATCAACCGTCCGAACGTAATGAATCATTATCGGCTAGAGAACAACAACAACAAGCAGCATTATTTACACAGCAAATGATGTTGTTTCATATGTTACAACAAATGCATCAATTACAACAACAACAACATCCAGGTACATCATCATCAATTCCACCATTTCCATTGATCGCTGCTGCTGCAGCAGCTGCAGCACAACATCAGTCATCACAACAATCAACATTACCACCATCATTATCATCATCACCATTGATTGCAAATAATAATAGGTCAATTTCATTGGATCAATTAAATGATAATGAAATTGAAGGAAAAAAATCACCGGTTCATCATTACCATCATAATTTAAAACACATATCGCGAACATCATCATCAACAAATCAAAATTCAATTAAAAAAGATACTCATATCGAATCATCATCGACGACGATAAAGTCTAACAAAACAAAAATATTATCGTTTGATCATGAACATGATGAAGAAAAAAGTGATCTCGAGGATGGCACACATCGACAATGTCAGCCATCATCATCATTATCACCAAAAAGTGACCGCGAAAATGAATCAATTACAAATTCAGCTTCAACTCGTAAGCTACTTTCATCGATACTGGATTTAAAAGATACGAATCCTGATGCACCATTACCACCAATGATGAGCCCACCTAAAGTCGATTCTTCCGAACCAGTATCATTTAGCGAACCAAATACACTAGAATTGTTGCAAAAACATACCGAACAAGCATTACAGAATACAATGTCTGGAGGTTCATTTCTTCTGAATGGGCTTTCATCAACTGATAATAATGAACTACTTAATTTTCGTAAAGGAAAAGATGGTAAAGAAGATCCGGCCAATAGACATCGTTGCAAATTTTGTGGAAAAGTTTTCGGTAGTGATTCAGCATTACAGATACACATTCGATCACATACTGGTGAGCGTCCATTCAAGTGTAATGTTTGTGGAAATCGTTTTACTACGAAAGGAAATTTAAAAGTACATTTTCAACGTCATAAGGCTAAATATCCACATGTAAAAATGAATCCACATCCGGTACCTGAACATTTGGATAAATTTCATCCACCATTAGAACCACCATCAAATTCACAATCGCCACCACCTCCACCACCGCCTACCACATCATCATCATATCCATCACAATCAAATACTTTACACATTCCAGCAATATTCAGCTCTACATTGATTCCATATGCAAATGATGAGGCAATTAACAATAAATCTTCGAATAATAGTGATAAAAACAAATCAAAACCAAAAAGCCTATTTGATTTTGCAAATTTCTATAAAAATAATAAAGAGTCTGGCGTAAATGAAATTGATGATGATAATGATAATGAAGATGATGAAGATGATGATGATGATGATCATAATAATGATAATGACGATATTGATGATGATGATAATGTTGATGATGATGATGTTGATGATGATGATGATGCTGGTGACAACAACAATGACAATGATGTTAATGATTCGATCAAAAGTGACCATTCCGATATCAGTAGTCATCATACAGATCAAGAAAAACAAGAAGAACAATCAAAACAAAATAAAAAGAATCAAAAATGTAAATCAGATAAAACAACATTTTATAGTTCTGATACCGATCTGGATACTGATGATTGTGACAGTCAACGACGCAAACCATCATCCGAACAAGATAAAAATAGAAAACAAAAAAACAAAGACCATGAAAATGAAAACAATGAATATAATAATCAAGATAATCATAATGAACCTAATAATGATTCAATAAAGAAAGAAAATGAAAGTAACAGAGATGAAAATATGGATCAACAGAATGAAATTGATGATTTGGATGATATCGATGCTGATGATGATATCGATGATGTTGATGGTGTTGATGAAGATGATGATGATGAATTATGTGATGAATTTGGTATTCCATACGGTAAGTTCATAAATCAAAAACGAAACTTTTTCAAATTCATCGATTTATTCATATAAAATTATCTCAGGTTTAATATCATCTAAACATTCATTACATGGATTGATGGGATTGCCATTCAACATGGATGCAAATGGATTTTCCAATTCAGTCTCTTTACCGGCTTCATTGGCTGCAAATAATTCATCCGCCGCGCAATTTCCACGAATATCTGATAGTATGAGTGAATCTGATCTAGTAGAAGGTGCTTCTAAAGATCCGGTTCTTTATCAAAATCTATTACCTAAACCAGGCAGTACTGATAGCGCATGGGAAACATTGATGGAAGTGCAAAAAGCATCTGAAACAGTCAAATTACAACAATTGGTTGATAATATCGAACATAAGCTTCAAGATCCCAATCAATGTATCATTTGTCAACGGGTTTTGAGTTGCAAAAGTGCATTACAAATGCATTATCGTACCCATACTGGAGAAAGACCATTCAAATGTAAGATATGCGGTAGAGCATTCACGACAAAAGGAAATCTGAAAACACATATGGGTGTACATCGAGTAAAGCCTCCATTGCGTATGCTGCATCAATGTCCAATTTGTCATAAACAATTCACAAATGCTCTGGTTTGTATTCAAATATTGTTTGTAATAATCACAATCAATTGATGAATTTTTTAGGTTTTGCAGCAGCATATTCGGCTACATTCTATAGATCCTAATGGATCGAATACTCCAGACATCACACCTGAAATGTTGAATGATTTGAAAAATAGCAATATGAATTTTCCTCGTTCATTTTTTCCGATGGGTTTCAATGGTCCATTTCCAGCATTGCCACCAGGAGCAGCACCGGGCTTATTCTCGCCTAATTTTCTTTCGGAGATGGCAGCAAAACATTTAAACCAGAATTCGAATTCATTACCAATTAATATTCTTAATCCATCTAATTTCCATCAAAATCAATCAAATGAATGTTCTAGTGTTGATCTAGCCGAGAAAGATAATGATCTTGATACCACCGATTCAGATACATCAAAAGACAAAAGAAAATCCGATATGGATATTGATGACAATAGACCAAATAAAGTTTCGACAAGCGCAGATGATATTCGATCGATTAGTGACACGACTGAAATCGAAGAAGAACTACTTGTATCACCAATAAAAAAGAAAAAAATTGATGATGAAACAAAGAAAAATGAAGAAAACACATTGAGTGCTTTGGAGCATCATGTGATGAAATCGACTGCAGAGATTAGTCCGCAACCAAGATATCAATCGAGCAAGAATGAAAATGAAATTGCTTCCAATTCAACCCCGAAGACTGATATCAATAATGAACAACCATCTAAAGCAGACAATGACAGGTCTAAACCATACCCGAATACACCGTTCGCTGGTTTGCCTTATCATCCTACCGGAAGGCCAAACACCACTTGTCGAATTTGTTTGAAAACGTTTGCTTGTTTTAGTGCATTGGAAATTCATTATCGTTCTCATACAAAAGAAAGGTAGGTTGTCGATTTGATTTTAACTTGAATCTCAATCAAAAAAAAAACTTAATTATATGTTCATTCAAAAAAAGGCCATTCAAATGCGAAGTTTGCGATCGTGGATTTTCTACCAAAGGAAATATGAAACAGCATATGTTGACACACAAAATTCGTGACTTACCCCAAGAATTGTATTCTACAATATCACCATCCGATAATACGACTTTGGGAAATTTTCTTACAAGTAATAGTATAACAAAAATAATTGGAAAACAAATGAATTTTCAACATCACCAAAATAATATGGCTACATCGTCAAATAATTCAAACAGTAGTAGCCGAGTAGCAAGTCCACATACACCGAATGAAAATTCAATGGATTCTGATAAATTTCGTAATACTGAATCTCCTGCTACCGAATCGAGTAATAATACAACACCTCATTCATCATCATCATCATCAAATAAACACATGTGTAACATCTGTAATAAACCGTTTTCTAGTGGTTCGGCTCTACAGGTAATTTTGTGAAATTAATTTTTCAAATGAAAATCTTAATTTTATATTCGTGATCAGATTCATATGAGAACACATACCGGTGACAAACCTTTTAAATGTCAAGTTTGTGGACGAGCATTTACGACAAAAGGAAATCTAAAGGTAATTTCAATTTGATTCTTAAAATCTTATATATTTGGATTATTGATTCAAATCCAATTCATTAGGTTCATATGGGTACGCATATCTATACGCATAGTAATCCATCCAGACGTGGTCGACGAATGTCTATTGATTTACCAAATTTGAAACTATGTGAAAATATTATCCAAAATAATTCTTCTGCAATGTCTGAACAATATCATCGAAAAAAATCTACGACTGAAATTCAATCATCTCAACCATTAGTATCAACAGCAACAGTACCAACAACACCTCCTACACCAACAACGGCTACTTTACCTGCTACAGAAATGTCCGATTCAGGAAATCATCCGAATCCAGATCCTGATCTTTTTCTTAGATTTTTGAATCCTCATTTTCTAAATAGTAAGTTTATCTTATTACTACGAACAGAATTTAATCTAAATGTTTTAACATAGCAGCAGCCAATTCAGAAGCAAGTCAATTGGCATTACAGCAAATGATGTTGATGAAAATGATGTCAAGTCAACATCACCAGCAACAACAACGATCTCCATCATCACAGATTCCTCTTGAATTGACCGAAACTTCTGATAAAACACCTTTAAATCATGATGACAAAAATATTGAAGATGATAATGAAAACCAAAGCTTTATTGGCAATGAATCCAAAGAACTTATATGCGAACCAGAAATCGATCTCAATAATGATAAAAATTGTGGAATCAATAATTCCACATCTAATCAACATAGTGATGATGATGATGATGATGATGAAGTCGAAAAAGCTTATGATGAAGATGAAATGGAAAATCATTCATTTCGTTCCGATCGAAGTCATCAGGCTAATGATGATTGGTCAAATAAACTATTGAAATGTACGTTATGTAGCCAGGTATGTCATTCACCAACGGATTTCGAAGAACATATCAAAGCACATTTACATGCTGCTGCTGCTGCTGCAAATTCAATGTCGGCTTCGATCAAAACCACTGCTGATGTTGCTTCGTGATATCAACAATGGCATCGAATCAATCAAATTAATCGGATGGCCAATGTTATAAAACACATTCTTTATAAATAAGACCAATAGTCTTGTTCTGATTACTTTAAACTGACTAGATTCACTTACTCAGCGTCAACAAATCAATCAATCAATGATCAATCGACAATTCATTTGGCTTTAAAATATTGGACATAATTCTTTCCGCACCATGTCTCTATTTATTGATATTTCTCATATTCTCGAAGCTCATAATCATCACATCATCATCAAATTTATACATAGAATATTTACAGTGATAAATTAAACACTGGAAAAAATTCATTCATAATTATTTGATAATTATTCAAATGTCTGCAGACATTTATGGCAATCTCAAATACCAAAATTCATCAAATTCTCTTTCTATCAATCATTAAATTATAATCATGGAATATACCTAAACATACTTATTCATTGATATTTGATATATGAACATTATTGATGTTTGATTTTATTACCTGCCTCTTCTTCTTGCCCCATCCTCCACATCGTATAAAACGAATTTGTATAGGATCATCATCATGAATTCATAATTTCGAATTTATGTAATTCCCACTTTCTCGCTTATTTGGATCTCTCTCTTTCTTTCTTTCGCTATCTCTCTGTATTCTCATTTATTATTTGTATAAATCCCATTTCACTATACACAATTCAAACTGGAATCTGGAACACACAAAAAAACACAAATTCATCTCTTCAAGTATTACAACAAAAAAAAACATTTTTATTTCTAAAAAACATTTGCAATATTACAAATCTTTTTCTTTTGTTTTTTTAGTGAATTTATTATAATTATATATGATTTCAAATTGAATGATAGTGGTTTAAAATTCATTATTTGATCATTTGCAAACACACAAAAATCAAAACGAAAAAAATATTCCAATTGTATATCTGATACGAAAATAAAATCAAATGAAAATATTTGTGGTTTATTGGAAAAAATGAGTTGATTGAAAATTGATTCTGAATTTACGAAAGTATTTTCCTGTTATCTCCGATAATGGGGGTAAATTCAAACAACATGTTAAAGCTGTTTCATCGTGTAATACAATGATTCTTGTTATCCATGATACAAGTTCGAAAATTGTTATCTTCTGAAGAATCAGAATTTGATTAAAATATGTTTTCGCACTTTTCTGTTGATGAGCAATCACGTGTTTGATTGTCTGGAATAATCATAAAACATTTCGTCGATAATATTCTTTGTTTCTATCATTTTATCGATCATTTGATTCTCTTGTTCTGTTTCAAATTACACCTAATTGGTGGAGGTTAACATAAATAATTTATTTAGAATCATAACGCAATAACAGTTAAAATTTTAAGTATTGATTGTAGTTATATTCTTAGTTGTTGATGTATTGAGAACATTTTCGGCAGTTATTGTTCGTTTTGTCGATGGTTCAATAGGCTGAAATGCAGAAGATTTTGATGGTAATAATTGCCGTTGCGATGTAGTATCTAATGTTTTATCCAAATCATCTTTTAATTCTTGATTAGCTTGTTGCACGGCTTCCATGAAACGATTCAATCGGTTTTTATTCTTTTTCTTATCATGCTCATGATCTTTGATTGAGAATACATAGGTTGGTATCGGATATAAACGTTCATCGTCGTTAGGCTGCTGAACATTTATCTCAGTTTCAGCAACATCCATTATATTAGTTGACTCAACAGCATCATCATTTTCGGGACTCACTTCTATCATTTGATCGGCTTCTTTAGCGTCAGCACTTTCAATTTCAATTTCAGTGGTCAGGTGATCATCATTATTACATTCTTCATCATCACCATCATCATCTATATCATCATCATCATCATCATCATCTATACCATCCGGAATATTCATATTTTTAGAATTAGAACTTTTCCTGCCAATAGTTTCATTCCCAGAATCCGCAACGGCTAAAAATACATTATAAGATGACGGCTTCACCTGAGATGTCATCAATTCTAATTCTTCAATATGAGTTAGTTTTTTCGTTTTACATTCTTCATTATTATTCGATAATATTGATGACAATGGTGTTTCCGGCGAAGATTTCCGTTTGTTGACAGCCAATTTAGTTTGTAAGTTAGAATTAGTCGAACTATATGAACTTAGGATTTCGTTGTTACGAACACGTTTTTTAGGAATTATGAATTGATTTTCATTATCTAAAACATTTGTACTTCGTTTTAAAGTTTTATCATTTTTATTGTTGTTCGTTGATGTTGTGGATGAAAGTCCAGAATCTATATCTACATTTGCTTCATAATCATCATCTACATGATAATCATCTTCATCATGATTGTTTCGAGATTTCTTAGTACCTAGATCTTCATGATCATCAATTATCGGTCGTTTTTTGCTGTTAGAAGCACCCCAATTAACAATTTTGATTGATGATGCTTCTTTTGCATTTGAAACAGTAGTTGAACTTTCATTAATTGAGAACTCGACATTTTGACCAGAATTTATCGAATCATCATTTTCTATAGATTTTACAATTGCCGAACGGTTGGTGAAAATATTTGATGACAAAGTTTCCAATGGAAAAGGCGATAGTTTGACAGTAAACTGTCGGGTAGCTTTAGGTTTTTCATTTTTGAAACTATTACCAATTTTTGATGGCGCATATCCATAAATTGAATGCGGCGAAATATAATTTACTGGTGAACTTCTGAACCGAAAACGATTATGAACTAGATTATTATCATTGGCTTGTGATGAAATGCCATTTTTTGAAACATTGTTAGGCGAAAAAACTAATGAATCTATGAAAAAACAATAGCATGAAAAAGGGCATCTAATTTAATTGTCATTACCATTAATTAATGTTGTATCTAAATTATTTTGATTTGATTGACGAACGATCGTGGTCTTGAAGCATTTTGTTTGGCAAAGATTTCGTTTTAAGTAATAATATCGATAATAAAATGATATAATTATAGCAGTAATTAATATAAACAAAGTAAATACAATGAAAACAAACATTTTTAAAAATACGGGATAATTTTATCTTACAAAATCTAATAAATTCCTTTAAATTCTAATCATAAATAATATGAGAATTTTCGCGAAACAATACACTTTTAACGCGAACAGAAAAAAACATGCTTTGAAACCAATCAAGTCGAAATGGTTGCCTGGATCGAAAAAGACGCGCGCGCTTTTTTCATCATAGTGTATTCATACGTTGCAAACTCTTTATTTGATTTTTTCGTTCCAAAAAAAGAATTGATTCAAATTCTGTTTTTCAAAGTGATAGGCAGGATAAAAATAATTGCAGAAATAATAACAAGTTTATTCATCATTTGAGGATTAAAATAATTAAAAAACGAATTCGATAAATAAATATCAATCAAAGCACATTACTCTATATATTCTTAGATTTTTATTTTGATTATGGATGATCTAAATTTAGGTATTTTTTTTTTTTATTCATCTATCGAATCTTACTTAGATCATCATTATTTATCAACTTTGTATCCATACTATTTTTTCAAATTCCATTGTGATAATAATGGACAATGAAAATCAAAAGATGTTTGTATGAATGAAATTTGAACTGAATCCAAATTTCTCCTTTTCTTTATATTTTGTTGTTCAACAACAATGTTGAGATTCGAATTGAAAAAAAATTAGACTTTACTGTATGTAATTAAAATCAAATCTAACAACAAGAATGGCACAAAGATCATCATTGTTGTCGACAATAGCAACAACAACAACAATGGTGATGATGGCCATAGGTTAAACTTAAAAATAACTTTCATTCGTATAAAATAAAATACATGACATCGAAAATTTCATGTACATATCAGGTCATGCCATCATTATTATTATGGTCGAGTTTGATCTGTAAAAAAAAAGAAGAAGAAAAAACTCCAAATCTAGTTAAACATTAAATATTAGAATGGATTCGATTCAAGTGAGATAACCGTATCGAACTTTAAACAAAAAAAAAATGAAAGAGACAACAACAAAACGGCAGGTTATAATCAACTCTTTTTATGGTTGCTGACCAATAAAATCAACATAACCACCATCAATTGTATCGAATCAAGGAAAAAAAATTTGGCCAATATTTTTTTTCCCGAAACATAAATCAAAATGGACTCCTGTCATCATTCATTCATTGTTTGTTCAACATCATCATCATCGTTCATCATGTTTCATCATAATTAATTCTAATCATAATAATTATCAGCCTACAAACAAAACAAAACAAAACAAAAAGTTGATTAATTTTATAAATTAAAAAAATTGTAATCATCATTCGATCCAATTCATTACTTGCTGTGTAAATATATATAATATCAGGAACTAACATTTTTTTTCTTTTTCATCAATCGATCTAAAACAATCTTAGATTTAATTTTCTTTTGTTTTCAACTAAACAAATAAATAAAATAAAAATCTGTATAGAAGTGATTAGAATCTATCCGTATGTTGGCAATCTAGATAATAATAATTGAATTTTTCATCACGCGTGATTGCAATTAAATGAGAATGAAAGGAAGAGAAAGAAAAAATAAAAAAAATTTAATCTATTACTTGAAAATATTTTGATTGAATTTGAAAAGAAAAAATAACATTCATTTCATCAAAAATCACGACATTAGCCAACAATTTATTTTCCCCGAAACTATCATCATCATCAACCGGCAAAATAATTTTTTGGAACAAATGCAAGAGAAAACAAAATTCAACAAATATTCAATTTTATTTTTGTGAGATAAAATTACAAATTTTTCATTCTATACAAAATAATCAT
>ERZ500997.420-NODE-420-length-12042-cov-5.147493_pt1 | contig 12042 bp, 8 predicted proteins | sample MGYA00248826_ERZ500997 | MGnify/ENA primary metagenome ERZ500997 (study PRJEB25958, sample SAMN03398524) | human skin metagenome | study: EMG produced TPA metagenomics assembly of the Human Skin Microbiome Metagenome (human skin metagenome) data set.
TTCGATTCTGCAAAGGAATTCTGTATTTTGTATGCGAGACATTTTCATTTATTTTTCAAAATAAAAATTTATTTTTTCAAAAAATAAAAAATTCCATTGATTAAATGAATGATCGATCACGATATTGAGTTTTTGTGAAAAAAATCAACATTTCATTCAAATTGATGATCCAAAACATATATATTGAATTAGATGTCTTGTGCAAAAAAAACGGGAATTTTTACCTTTTACCATATGGATTAAGTGACGCAGGTGTTTTGGAAAGAAGAAAAGAAAGAAAACCGTATTTTTCACAACATTTCTATCCGAGTCTTTCTATTTTATCAAAAAAAAAGAATAGAGCGAATATTTACATTGAAAAAATAATACAATGCATGTTTCGTGACTAACGATTATTCTTTAAAATCAAGCAAACATTCACAGAATTTTTTTAAATAAAATATCTTAATATATTCAGTTACTGCTCTACCTTTTTTTCTCTGTTGTTAATCTATTCATTTAATAATAGGGTGATTTCTTCCCCCTCTTTTGTTCACATTATTTCCAATGTGAAAGAAAAGTTTTTCTTCATTTTTTGTTTCGCTTTTTGGAACATCGATAGAAATTGAGAATCGCTAATGTTTGAAATTATCAACAATTCTTTTTTCTTTTTTTTTGTTTTACAATGTAAAAATGCATTTCATTCCATGTTTCTATTTTGACTTATGTATTGAATGTCCGAAATAAACAAACAAACAAACAAACAAACGAAAAAAATTCTGTCATCATTCTTATCATGAATTTTATCCGACAAAAGGCCAAACAACAATGAATGAATGAATGAATGACATCAATAACAATGGGAATATTATCCATTGATTTCGCTATACTTATTCACTGATTTTATCGTTTTCGATTGGCGAGTTTTTTTTTATTTCTTGGTTTCTTTAATATTGAAAATTGAAATTTTTTTTCTACTGATAAGCCAACTTGACTTGTGTGTAAATAGTCAATTTATGGTTATAAGTTTAAATTGCCATTTGATAAATGAAATGATCAATTTCTCCAGACGTCGTTCAAAGATTTTTATTTTTATTTTCTTCAATTTTTCCATCAATTTTACCGATTCAATGTGTGTTTGGCGTTTAATTTGAATATTTTTTACGTTTAGGAAAAACGAACAAAATTCAATTTCTAAATTTCAAACCAATTTTTCCACACACACACACTTTCTCAATGACCAAAAACGATTGAATTCTCACTTTTTTTTTTCTCCAAATTTTGCAAATTTTCCGAATCCATCATCATTAAATTCGTTGATCGAGACAAAAAAAAATCGACAGCCGGTAGTTTCGATTCAACACTCTTAAAACTTGAAGATAAATTTTTTTCTCTAAAATTGATTTTCAATCGTTTCGGTTTTATTCTCAAGAATTTTACCCAGGAATTTTCAATCATCAATTTGGATTCTTCAAGTGAAATTGATTCATTGATTCATTTTTCGCGTTTCCTTATTCAGTATTTCGTTGTTTGACAGAAAAAGAAATTTAATTTCAACGAAGAAAGATAATGGAAAAATAATAGCTGAAAAAAAACCAGGCCAGAAAAAAGAAAAAATTCTTACGGTAATTGTATGTGTGTGTGTGTATTGAGTAATTATGTCGGTCTGTGTGAAACTTGCTAATCATCATCATTATTATCATCATCATCATCATTGCAGGTCTACAGAATTACAAATGTTGTCCTTCAATGTCAATTATAATTGTTGCTGTGGATAAAATGAAATGAATGAAAAAAAATGATAATTAACGTTCATCAAATTTTTTTTCATTTTTGGTCCAATTTTTTTCGGGCGTCATTTTTTTTTGACCAATGGTCATCATCCTAATCAAGGCGTGCATTAAATTTTTTTTCATTTTTTTTTTAATTATCATTATAATTTGATTATCCTGGATGATTTTTAATGATATTCCCGAAAAAAAATGAATAAAATGAAAATTCATTTCAATTTGGAAATTAATCTAGATTTTTTGTCAAAAGATGGCGCTAGTTTGAAAAATTTTTGCCATTTGAAAAAAATTGAAATAATCGAAAGAATTTTGAATTCCAAACAATAGATGGCGATGTTTATGCTGAGAATATTATCAAATGTATGAAGCACATTACCGGTCTCTTTTTTTTCCTTACTTGAAACTATTGCAATGCAGTGTGTTTAAATAGCCAGTCCATTCTCATTCATTCATTCATTCATTCATTCACGTTGTAAATTCTCTCTCCGGTCATGATCTTCGTCGTTTCTCTTTCTCTCTCTCTCTCGCACATTTTGAAAATTTTCTATCGTCGATCATCATAGGGCTGTTACTTTTTTCTGGGGAAATAACGACGCGCGTAAACAAAACCATTCAGTTTGATTCAAGTGTTTGACATGTCAACATGGGTAACCAAATAAAAAAACACTGTTCGTAAAATTTTTTTTCAAACCACCTTTGACCGGTTCATTTTTAAAATCCAGCGTAGTGAATTTCGTCTATTAAACTATCGCATATGTCAATTCGGACAGAATCATTTTGTTCCAATCATACCGGCTATTTTGGATTTCATTCTTGATTTTTAATTGGAACAGTTCATTCAACGTTTTTTTTTAGCAATCCCTTGATGAATCATTATTATTTCGTTTCATTATTATCGGGTGGATATTATTATTATTATTATTATTAATTCACTCTACCCACCATCATCATCATCATACAACGATAAAGTTCTTCATATTGTTGGCTACATCTTGTTACATTGATTTGTGAGTGTGCTACACTTGTTTCAAAAGCTACACTAGCCATCCAGCCAACCAACCAGCCAACTAACTAGCTACTATATAGCGATCCAAACAATGAATTCATGGATCGATCCAAAACAAAACCCAACGAAACGATTCACAAAATGTGATGTGTGTATGTGATGTTTGTACATGTGCTACCCCTATATGCTACTATCACTGCTACTATTCCGGTGAATGATTCCGGCAACTTATTTTTATAAATTGTTTCGTTCAAAAAAAAAACGGAATAAGTATTGATTGAAAATAGACATAGACTGTTCCATAAGCAGAATAAATATTTGATTCAAAACAACAGTAGTGTAGAAGAAGATGTAGTAGCAATAGGCAAAAGTAAATTAGGTTCCTGAATCATCGCTGATTCCAACAACACAAAAAAAAGCTTTCACATCTTCTATATATACAGAATAGAAGAAAAGAATGAGCAAAATCCCTATGAAATTGAGCACTAGAAACAAAAAAAAAATTCATTTGGTCCATTCTGTATCATCATCATCATCAACAACAAAAACGAGAATCCATTGTTCTTTGGTTTGTTCTGGATTTAAAAAACAACGTTGAAGTTCATTGTTTCCATATCCGCAACATTTAAGATATTTTGTGGTTTTTGTTTGATGTGTTTGATTGTTTGTTTGTGTTTGTGTTTTGAAATGGCCAAATGAAATGACCGGATTTGATCGAAATTGACCATCAATATCAACAACAAACAAACAAACAAACATGGCAACAACATTGACCACATCAAATCATCATCATCATAAAATTGATGATAATAATTTTAACATCGACAATAATAATAATAATGATGATGATGATGATAATAGTGATGATGATGATCAAATTATCATCATGGCGATAGTCAATGACAATCATTCAAATAATACCGTTTGTGGTAATAAAAGGTTAAAAATTTTGTCATCGTCATCATCATCAGATGACAATGACAGGTATCATTGTCAATCATCAACTGTAAATTCTCATCATCATCACCGTAAACATCCATCTTCATCATCGCATTCATCATCATTGTGTTCATTACCATCATTAATAATTTTTCTCATTATTGATTATCTATCATCATTACGATTCTGTACTGTGAATATTGTACAAAAAAATTATTCTGGTCAAAAATTCTTATCATCAACAACAAATAAAATGCCAAATAGTCAATATTATTATTATCGAAATAAAAATTTATTCAAATTTTTTGTGCATTATTTATCATTAATAATAATGGTGTCGATTCTATTTATATGGCCATCATTGATAATTTCAGCATCAGCTCAACGTATCCTAAATGGTATGTATTGATTGTGAATTGAAAGAAAAGAATTTTTGTGTTCCAGATTATAGAATTTTTCAATTTGATAGTAAATCAGGCTCATTGGCCTGAATAATAATGAAAAGCTCTTATCATCCATTTGTTTTGTTTGTTTGTCTGTTTCTGTGTTTGTTTGCCATGTTGCGGTATTCTTCTTCTTTAAGGATTTCTTTTTTCATTGCGATTTACGATGCCGCATGCGTATTTTACAGTTTTTTGAAAAAACTGAAATTCACTGTTCAACCAAGCTAAACCATTTTCCAAAAAAAAATTATTTGGATGCGGATTGTGTGTGTGGGTGATAAGGAAAGAAAAAAAAACATGAACCCTAGATTTAAATAATGAAATATAAAAAAAAATGTTCCCGAGAAACAAGATAATAATGATAAAACTAGGTCAACCAGTTTATATAGAAGTTTTTCAGTTTTTCTCGGGTTCAGAATTCTGGTTTTTTTTCTTTTCATTTCATTTCAACATTCAACATCAACACTGAAATGTTGTTGAAAGCCGGGTTGTCATTTGGTTTGTCTTCCTGTTTTTTCTTCTTCTGACCTCATACAAGTGTATAGAGAATGCTCTGTATTCGTTTTTCACATTGCGATGATGATGCAAAAATATTTTCATTATTAAAAAAAAATTGTTTCCATTTCTCCGTAAAAAAAGACTCGCTTTTCCAAGAAGTTTAACGAAACATCGTGATTTTCAATATATATTCCATAAAACTGTGGACTGTAAATGTAAACGAAATCGAATGATAATCAAACACAAAATCGATAATATTTACATTACACACATTGATTCAAATGTGAAATTTTCAAAGAAAAAACATGACAAATAAAAATAGATAAGATTATCTTTATAATCAAATAATGGTGAAAGTTTTTATTTTCCAATTGCATCCAAACGAAAAAAAAAGTTTTCGCATGAACAAATCTAGCTAGCTAACTTTTTTATTTATCAAATGATAATCAGATTCGATTTTTTTCATTTCATTTCACTGATCAATTGTCTTTGAATTCAGAGGAAAAAGACAAAGATTTTTTCATTGCAATATCCAATGATAATTGATGTAAAATTATCACTACTTTAATTTGTTTGTTTATTGATTGATTGACTAACTGAAATCAATGTTTGTTCAGATCAGATCAGATCAAAAATCATCTAATCAACATGTTTGTCTTGTTGTTGTTGTTGTTAATGTTGATGATTATCTTGATGATAATTTCAATAAATCAGATAATCATTGTAGTCAAATTGAAAATGATGATTATCATTTGTACAAATCAGAAGCAGAAATCTTGTTCTGTTTCTTTTTTTTCAACCAAAATTAATTCAAATTGATCATGATGATGATGATGAGGTTTCAGTTACACAAGTCGAATTGAATTGAATGATTGAAACAAAACACTGCTCTACATTTCAATCAAAAAAAATGACCAATTTGATTTTCCCTTCATCCACAAAAACGATAAAAACATTTTCGGGTTATGTTAATCCAATTTTATTGACCTACTATATCATTTGTACAATGATAAATGAATGAATGAATGAATGTTTTGTAATCAATCAAAAATTTTTATTTTGGCTATCCATTAGTATTTTTCATATATAAATTTACCGCCACCACCACAACCACCATCATCATCATCATTATCATCATTTGTAATATGTCAAGTTATTGTTTGTTTGTTTTTAATACACTTTTTATCATTATTGCACTAATCAATCTTGTCCAAATGTTTATTTCGCTTTGCTTTGCTTTGCTTTCCATTCAAAAATGTATATCGGTTACATATAAATAAAATAAATATAACATTTCAAAAAGTAACATCAATATTTGAAAATGATGATGATGATCATCATTATCCCGGTTGCAATGAATGAAATACAGTTTTACCGCAACCAAACACACACACAGTGATCTAATATAATGGTGGTTTGTTTCGTTATTTATTTAAGAAAATCAAAAGAAAAAACAAAAATCTTAACAATGATATTCTCAATCAATCATCATTGTTATACGTGATCTGTTTGTTTCATTTCAATTCCTTAAAATATTTTTGATCAAAATGACCTGAATGAATTGGGCGGAATTTTCCATTTTCCTCTTTTTTTTCGTTTTTTAATGATTCAATTTTGTTTCAAGTTTTCAATCCTCTATCAAACAAAACTCTTATTATCTCATTGAGGATGATGATGGTCAATTTGTATCAAATAAACGTTTTATTTTTTTTTCTTTAAACTAAACTATAAAAATTTGATTCATCATTATCATCATCATCATCATCGTTTTCAAATACAATGTAATTTATTTCAGGAACAAACAAACAAACAAACAAATTGATGCCTTTGTTGATGATGATGATGATGATCCAGAAAGTTTTGTTCCATTTTGTCCATCATAATAATGATGATGTTTTTGAGGAAGCGTTTTTTTTGTTTTTTAAATATTTGAAATAGCGGCCATTAAAATACGTGATTTTTTTCGATAATTGAACAAACTCAGCAGCAAAGATTTCCTTAAAATTCAACTTCAAAATTGGTGACAATTTGTTTCTTCTGTTTGTTTGTTTTTCAATCAAATTTCGCTACCTTTTACCTACCTGCACAAACAATCTAAATTCAATTTCATTTTCATCAATCAATCGATCGATCGATCGATCTACATCCGATGATCATTATCGATTCAATTTGACTTTGTCCAAAATTTTTTTTCCTCACTTTGTTTGTTTGTTTGTTCAATTGTTATTGTATGGTCCCATCAAATTATCATTATAATTTTTTTTTTCAAAAGAAAAGAAAATTGACTTTGAATCAAATCTAAAATAAACCGAAAATCAATTTTTAGCGTCAATCATCATCGCCATAATCGTTAGATTATAATGGTTTGGCCATACTGAAATTATGCCGACCATAAATTGGCCTTCAATAGAAAAAACTAGCTAAATAAATAAATAAATAATATTGGCCAATCAATTGACCAATTGACCAATTCATCCATTCATTCATATGGGAATCTTTTTCGTTTTACGTTTATCGAAATGCATTTTTTTTCAAAAGACATCACCTGTATCCATCATACATCATCTTCTTTTTGAAAGGGATGTGTTACAATGTTGTCCACATTGCGTTTTGATTGATTGCCCATCCATGTTTAGTTTGTTTTCTGTTTTCTGTTTTGTTTTGTTTGTTTGAGATAACAAGTTGCCATCCATCCATCCATCCATCCATTTAGGCATCATCTGTTTGACGATGCCATCATCATCATCATTGCCGTCGAACAGATAAAACGATTTTTACTAACCAAACAAACAAACAAACAAACATCACAGACATAATTCAATTTCAAAGTTATTTAGACAAAAAATTTAATTTTTTTTTACTTTTCCTTTTTTCATTTCCATTCATGTTTGCAGAATGTTTTTTCAATTACCTTTGGCTTCGAGAGAGAGTAGAGAAAAATGTTTGCCCATTGTCATCATGTAATGATGTTTTGATGTAATTTTTTTTTGAAAATGATTAACAATGAATTTTTCTTTGATTTTTCAAAAGAAAAAGTAGTTTTTTTTGTTGTTGCTGTCCGCATCAACAGAATTTTCAATCAACATTCTTGAAATTTTATTTGACATAAATTTTTCGTATGAAAAGTTTTCTTCTTCTGAATGTCATTATCGATTTTGAATGTTAAGTGAATTCATTTTTTGCTTCAAGAAAAGATTTTACATTTTTGACTTGAAATGAAATGATTTGACTGAACTAAACTTTATCTAAATTTCAAATTCAAACAGCAACCAAAAAAAGTAAAATCATAATAAGATTATGAAGAACTTTTCAAAAGATTTTCAATAGTGATGGTGTTATGATTTATGTGTATGTGACATTTATCCAAAACGACGATGGCATTTCATTCGATTGATTGATTGAATGCCAGGTTGACAATAGATTATTTTATCTTTGACTTTTTTCAAATGATGAAAGCATTAATGACTTTTGTTCATAATTGTTCGAGTGAAGAAAAAATTTCATTATCAATCGTTTGGTGTTGAAAAAAATGGAAAAATTTCATCATAATAATAATCATTGTAAGCACGAAAACCTATGCAATTCCTGTGTATTGACTGATGTAACATTCTGATAATTTATTGTTATCAGAAGAATGACGATGACATTTTTTTTGATGGCCATATTGGCCATATGTTCATCTGTATTTTCGTAAATGTCATTGTCATTATCATCATTATTATCATCGTCGTTGTTGTCGTTGTTGTAACACATCTTTTAATTATCATTCATTCAATATTTTAGCCATAGCTTGATTGCTATTTGGTTGGTTGATTTGATAGTTTTTTAAGCAGCAGCAGAAGCAAAAAATTGGAAGAAATTGGAAAATTCAACCTTCCCTCTGCTGTTGTTGTTGTTGATTTGTCTTCCATCATTTTCCATTATCAAAAATCATTATCATTCATTCATTCATTCGACTATAGCCTTTTAATTACACACACCATAACCACAATTCATGACGTTTCCTTTTTTGATTTTCGTATTGAATCTCGGTCCAATGAGTTCTATTTTCTCAATGTATATATGTTAATTAGTAATAATCATTGCTCATACCTACGTTTCCTTTCAAATTTTTTCGTAGGTTTGAACTTCAATTATGATGATCACCATGATCATCATCGACAACACCATTTGATGATAATGATGAACATGATCTTCATCATTGATCGAACAAAAAAGGATATGTTTGCAGTTTGTTATTAAAAAAAAAAAAAAAAAAAAGAATTCAGCATTCTCATCTTACCTTGTTGTTGGTAAATAAGGGTTGAATAATATACGAAAATTTGCATATTTCAAAACTTTTTTTCGATCAAATATGAATAATATTAATTTTGAATATGAAAAGTGTAAAAAAACACGGAAAACACATATAAGCACAATCAATCTCGCAAACAGGAATAATTAGAAAAAGAAGAAAACTACAGCAACAGAAATTATTTTTTGAATATTTTAGCTATCTTGAATTACAAATAAGATAATCTAGTGTTAGATTTTTTTAATGTTTTTAATGTTTTCGCATTATTTTGTTGCCAAAAGAAAAAAATGTATAAATCTTTTTTTTTAAAGAACTACAAATGATGATCATAAAGATCGGCGACATTTGATGATGGTAAATAAATGAGAATATGGTCATCATATAAATGTGAATGATTTGAATCTTTATGGTAAAATTGATGGATTGATGATAATATCGGTTTGATAAACACTCGCTACACGTCTAATATTTTTTGTTATTCAGAAGCTAATTTTCTGTTCAAGTTTCCATCATTAAGATCTTTTATGATGAATCGAATGATTATGATGAAGAGAAACTTTCAATTTGAAATCTGAAAAAATATTTGCAATGTAGCAAACAAAAAAATAATATCAAAACTCGATAAAAGGTGATGACATGCCATTAACGGATTCGTTCAAGGTTTGTTTTTTGATTCAAATTCCTAAATAAAAGTAATGGATACTTTTCTGATCAAAATCATCATATTCACTTTGGCAACTTTTTTTCCGAAAAAAAAGAAGAACATTTACACCAAAAAGCAAATCAAAAGATGTATATCTTTTTGATTTCAAAACAACATACATACATACATTACTTGTGTGTTTTTTGGGTAATAAATATAAATTTTTTGCTGTTGTTATTTCGTTGTTTTGTTTAAGTTTTATCTTCAATCTTTTTCTGGTAAACCAGGTTTTTCGTTGTTCGAACAAACAACGATGACATTCGATAATAGATGGGATAAACGAAAGAATGAAGACAGACATGGAAAACAGACAGAAAGATTTTTTAATGAAATTTCTTTTTTCGGCTATTTTCATCCAACCAAAAAAGATCGGATTTATTGTGATGTTTATGATGTTTTCAAGCAGGGGTATTATGGATTTTTTCGGACAATGATGATGATGATGATGAAATTCACAAATAAGATTTGTGTTTTTTTATGTATGTCGTTGTCTTTGTGTGTTATATTGAAGATGATATTTTTGATTTTTGAATAGATTATGTTGTTGTTGTTGTTGTTATCATTGTGTTGTTATTTCTGGTTGACCATAAGATTTTTCTATTATTTTCGGTAGAAAAAAAATGATTTAATCGTGATCAGTTTGGATCAGAATTTTTTTTTTGTTAGGATTTTAAGAAAAAATGTCAAAAGATGTTATATATGTCATGCTTGACATTTGGGAGATTTTCGAAAAGATTCGGCCATGATTCTTTCCGTTATGATTTCTAAAATTGAAAAATTATTTTAATCAAAAAAAGAATCAATTCAATCAATGGCCGTGAAAGAAAATAAAATAGATTTTTCTTCATTTTTCGACAATTTGTTCATTGCCATGATTTCTTTTTTTTTCTACACACACACAATTATCGGTTATGCTCGGTTTGATTTTTGGATGAGCAACAAACGAGAATCTAGCCAGACTAGATAGATAGATAGATAAAAAGATTTGATACAGTGAAAAACTTTGTTCACATATGAATTTCGGTCGATTGGCTAGTCGGTGCTGTATGTCATCTTCTTTTACCTTATCATCCGAACACCTATGTGTGTTCTTGATTTTCCGACCGTGACAGAACACAACAACACTTATGTGTCGTTGTAAGAAGAAGAAAAAAACCCAAACTCAAAGATCTTGTCATTCGACATCATTATTCTCGCGATTTTTTTTTTCTTATTAATTTTTTTTCTCGCTATTTCGAAGAATTTTGTTTATTCATTTTTGGCTTGGTTTGGTTGGTTGGTGATAATAATGTTCAACAAACCGAAACAACAACAACAAAAATCCATAACAAACCTTCCCCCCAATGAATAATGGACAATCATCATCATCATTTGGCGTTATCATCATTATCATTTTGTTTGTTGTCGATGATGATTTTTCTTTACCTTCTTTGGTTCATCATTATCACCATTCATATCTACGATTACATCGAATATACTTTGTTGTTGTTTAAATTCAATTCAAAAAAATTCAATTTGACGCCGACGCAAATACAGAACAACAACAAAGTTTAACAATGAACCATCAACACCCCCTCTCTTTGTTGCGCCAAAAAAAAAGTTCACCTAAATTTCTAGCTTCAACAAGTATCTATTCTTTTCTTTTCATTTAAAGAAAAAACAGGCCAAAAGCAAAGAAAAAGAAAGAAAATAAACGAGATTCAATTGTTTGCATCCGTCAATTGAATTTTGAATTTCTTTTCTGTATTTTAAATAGTTAGGTCACCCTTGTTTGAACATACAATTGCACAACAACAACAAGATTCGTTGATTCAATTGGACGGTTTTTTTTCTTTCTTTCTGGGTTGTTAAAGGAAATTGATTCCTTCCTTCCTTTTCTTTTCTTGTCATCATCAACCAAAAATATCAAACGAAACGAAATGCTATATGCTTCGGTGATTAATCTTTAATTACCTGTAACCAAAAAAAAAGCAAGACAAGGTCCTTAGGGCTGCTGCTGGTTACGCACGTGCAAATTTTCTGCACAAAAAATTTGTCGCTTGTCATTTTTTTTTCGTTTTTTCAAGAAAAATTCATTTTTTTTCTTCATCACAAAAGATAAAGATGATTTTTGTCAAACGACAAAAGGAAGTCGACACAAATAATCATTTGGTTTCTTCATTAGATCAACAATCAAATCAATTTGTTTTGTTTTTGTTTTGTTTTAAGAAAAAGTTTTTTTTTCTAAAATCATCCATCCATTCAAATTGGTCCGATTCATTCATTCATTATCCTGATGAACTAAAAAGATATTTAAATTTTTTTCCTAAATTTTTGAATTTTTGAATATTTCAAACCCCTCAAAGGTAGTAATTATCATTTGGTTTGGTTTGTGTTTGTGTGTGGTTTTT